>Ga0101944_10000175_pt1 | contig 214178 bp, 178 predicted proteins | sample DewCreD2012metaG_FD_75245 | JGI IMG/M metagenome (GOLD analysis project Ga0101944, IMG submission 75245) | Hot spring sediment bacterial and archeal communities from British Columbia, Canada, to study Microbial Dark Matter (Phase II) - Dewar... ...
ACTACGGGTACAAGGCGCATGTGGCGGTGGATCAGACGCACACGATGATACGGCGGGTGAGGTTGACGGGGGCGCATGTGCACGACAGCCAAGAGTTCAAGGAGTTGGTGCAGGGGGACGAACAGATGGTGGTGGCCGACAAGGCGTATTGGAGCCGGGAGCACTGTGAGTGGTGTGCGGAGCACGGGGTGGCCAACGGGATTATGGAGCGTGGGAGGCGCGGGCGCAAGCTGCGCACAGGGGTGCGAGCGTGGAACTTGGTGTTGGGGCGGCTTCGGGCGCGGGTGGAGGGTGTGTTTGGGTGGATGAAGCAATGGGCTGGGTATCGGCGAGGGCGGTACCAGGGGTTGGACCCCAACCGGTTGGAGTTGGAGTTCAAGAGCATCTGTTGGAACTTGATACGGCTGGTGAAAGTGGTGGCTGCTTGAAGCGGTGTGTCCGAGTGGGCAAAAAACAGCCCACCGGAGACCGCCGGGCAGCCTAACAGAGGGGTGAACAACCCTTGAAACCGGTTGTATAGCCCCGATTGGAGCACCAAAAGACAAAACAGAGACGACAACGGTCATTCAAAAGCGTTTTTCAGAGGTCTCATTTTATAAATGCGCGGAATCTTTGTATTAATAAGTTGGCGCAATTGTTCTTCTAGTTGAGCATAAGTATGATATCCTAATATACGACTAACTCCTTCAACAATATCTTGTTGACTTAAATTAATACTTTGGCTGCGTTCGGCATCGAATAGAAAAAACCTGGCCAAATGCCGAGGCAAAAAAGCATCCCTTAATGAAGTTATAATATGTGAGTCATGAATATAACCATTTGTATCTGACTTCTTAGCTTTATGTTCCCAAGTTGGTGGAGAGTTTGGACGGAAGCGAATTTCACGCCATAACTCGAGTCGTTTACTTCCAATATTTCTATCTCTTAAGGTGATGACAGCCTTCAGTGTTACCGTATTTTTACCTTCCGCCCTAGCACGCCGATTTAGCGATTTCTCGAAAACATACTTTGTGGCCTCGGATCCGGCTTCAACTTTTTTTAGATCTCCAACACCGCTTTCACCAACTACCGCTAAATACAAAGCTCGTAATATGTGAGTCTTTCCGGCTCCATTTTTGCCACCTATTAAAATACCACACTTCCCTTCCAAACTCCGGAAATCAAAAGTGTGTTCCCCATAAAATGGGCCAAAATTCTCCAATGTGAGCGAATCTATGTAAACCTCAGGCATAAATGAGTTCTATTTGTTTTTCTCGGCTTCTAAATCATCCTTTAGAATATTTAACAATTCATCCGGCAAACCATCAGCACGATGTTTTTCGCTATACTGCTCTACCTCTTCGACTAGTCTTCGAAGGGTATCAACCCGAATAGACTTTTCAGCCGCTACCTCCTCCTCAAGGCTACGCAGACGATTTGTCTCTTTAATGTCAGTCATAATTACTCCTTTCTGCCTTGCAATGATTCGAGCCACGCCTCTACCATCATCAGGGCATCTTGCACTTTTCCAGTGTTGCTGAATAAGGATTAGTTCGTCCTCGCTGATGAGACGTTGTCCTGTTTCCTCTTGTAAAGTTAACAAGCCAGCAAGCAATTCACGACGAGCTTCCATTGTTAACGGGCCTGGCCCATCACTACCATTCTTACGTCTAAAATCTCTTTTACCATTTGCAGGGTCTTGGTAAAAAAGAAGCTTCTCTCTAAACTTGATGAATTGTTCCATTCGTTCATCTCCGTTTTCAAAAAGCCCCTCGCTAGCCTTGTCACGCTCAACCACTGTACAAGTCCAACACCCAAACCTAGAATTCCCGCATGCGGGAGTGCTTGTGTCAATTTGGACGGGACATTCACCTCCACCCGCCTGCGCGTATATCTTAAACAATGCTCGATTGTCCCCCCCCCATGGATTGGGCCTTTGTAAAAGATAAGCCCACACCTCCTCGGTGGAAAGGAATTCGATTGGATTAGAAACCCAGAGACGAGGGATGTTGGGATGGCGTGTAAGACCATTTATTTTTTCGCGCTCGGCCATGGTTTGGGCACGGCTTGCACTTTCTGCCCGCCGCGCTCCCAAATGAATAATGGCCTCACTCCATTCGCCTTTGGTCATGCGGTTTTGGATAAATTGGTTCATTGGGTCAATTTTAAGCCGTTGCGTGCACCAGCGGAAAAGTCTGTTGGGAGGAGGATAGCCACGGCCAATGAGATTGACCCAAAAAGACTGTTCAGGGGGAGGCTTTAGGAGGTGCGTTTCAATTTTCAAACCCGCACGTTGAGAGAATCTTTGCATTTGACCAAGAACTGTCGCTACGTTTTCGGAAATGGCTGGGATTTCAACGCGAGTATCAGTGCAAAGGATGTGAACAGGCTTGACCCGTTTTTCTTGCGGTATTGATATGACAGTTTCGAAAATCAGGGCAGCTACCATTGTGCTGTCTTTGCCACCACTAAAGCCCACAAGCCAAGGGCGAGGGTCGTCCATGTAAAGCTCACACAAACGATCCTTGATTTTCTGGTATTGGCTTCCGCTCATACTGTTGATATATGCATATTGCCTGGCTTTTAATCAAGGTTTTTTTACAAAACCCAAGGGCCGAGGACATCTGAGAAAAAATTAAAATGGCGAATAATTAACCGGTTAATGTTGTGAATGGCTAGGTCTGCAACCTATAGTGAACTTCATCCCCATATTCAGTCGCTAATGGCTTTTATTGGACATCTCCTGCATCCTCATCCGGAGGATCGTCTGGAAGGTCTATGACCGGAGGCAGGCCTTTTGGCAGCAGCACGATGCCCAACACGTCGCAAATGGAAACGCCCTGTTCCAACCAATTTTCCCTCCCAATGGTTTTCCAGCAATACAAAACAGCATTCTGTCTTTCAGCCTGTGCCCTTGCTTCCTGAATTTCCTCCAACTCGAAAAAATCGAGTTCAAGCTCCAAAGCAAAATTTATTTTTTGGCTCATGGCATCATGCCTGTTGTGTGTTCACCGGTGTGCTTTTCGTCTGCGTGGGTGGCGTCGTGTCACAGGCGGGATCAATGGATCAGGGGCGGAAACAGTTCAAGTGAAAAGGATCCGCTTTCGACGGGTGCCTTTGGATGAGGCTGGGGGCATGGGGGCTTGCAGATCGAAAAAATTATATCGCGTGTTGCAGGCTGGCCCCCGATGATTTTTCCGGCGCGCGGCCGTCCAGGACATCGCGCACCAGTTTCAACAACATCGAGGTGGCATAAGGCTTGGCCAGGAACCTTGTGTTGGAATCCTGAGATGTTTCGGCCAATGCTGCCTCCGCGCTGTAGCCGCTCATGTAAATGATTTTCAAATCCGGCCTTTTCAGCCGCAACCGCCGCCCCAATTCCAATCCCGTCATGCCCTGCGGCATGACAAGGTCGGTGAGGAGCATATCGAAAAGGCCTTGGTTTTCCTCCCACCGTTGGAGTGCCTCCGGTCCTGAGCCGGCCAGCACCACCTGGTAACCGCGGCGTTGAAGCGCCGCCCCCACCAAGACACGCACAGGGGCCTCGTCCTCGACGACCAGCAAACGTTCCGTGCCGCCGGACTGAGTTTCCGCACCGTTGTTTTCCGGTGGCGTTTGCCGGCTTGCCGGTAGTGCGGGAAGGTAAATGTGAAACGATGAACCCTTGCCCACGTCGCTCTCCACCTCCACCCAGCCTTGGTGTTGTTTGACCACACCATACACGGTTGCCAGCCCCAGGCCGGTCCCGCGCCCGGGCTCCTTGGTGGTGAAAAACGGCTCAAAGATATGGCGCAGGATTTCCGGGCTCATGCCGCAACCCGTATCGGCCACGGTCAGGCAGACAAAGCTTCCCTTGCGCCGCTCCGGATGCCCCGCCACATCCTTTTCGTCCCATGTGACCGCGCTGGTGGTAAAGGTGAGCGTACCCCCATCGGGCATCGCGTCCCGCGCATTGACGGCGAGGTTGACGATCACCTGGTCAAGCATCCCCGGATCGGCCATCACCGCCGGCAGCGCCGGCCCGTAGTGGAATTGCAACTGGATGTGTTCGCCGATGAGGCGCCCCAAAAGCTTGGTCATGTTGGAGACCAGCTCGTTGAGGTTGACTTCCTGCGCCTGTACCGCCTGCTTGCGGCTGAACAGCAACAGCTTGCGCGTGAGCGCCCCGGCGCGGTTGGCCGCTTCGGTGATTTGCTGGCAGGCCTCCAGCAAATCGGGCCGCTGCGCCAGGTCCTCCTCCAAAAAACATGCGTTGCCCTGAATGACGGTCAGGATGTTGTTGAAGTCGTGCGCCACGCCGGCGGCCAACTGCCCAATGGCCTCCATCTTTTGCGCCTGGCGCAACTGGGCTTCCAATTGTTGCTGCTCCTGTTGTGCTTGTTTGCGGGCGCTGATGTCATAGATGGCTCCGTAAATCGCCGTCACTACCCCATGCCCAGCCGACTGCGTGCGGATCAACTCCTGCACCCAGCAAGCTTTCCCATCGGCCCGCACAATGCGGTATTCCACATCCGCCACGTAGCCGGGTTGCGTGGACAACTTGCGGCGCTCCGACAGCACCTTTTCCTGGTCTTCCGCATGCACCAAGTCCATCCAGGACCGGCGGCCCGAGCTGAAATCGGCCTCGGGGAAACCGGTAATTTTTTCCACCTGCCCGTGGAAGAAAACCGGTTTGAAGGTGTGCGGTTCCACTTGATAATATATGCCGGCAGCATTCTCCAAAAAATGGCGGTATCGTGTCTCAAGCTGTGACACTTGGGCCATTTGCTCGCGGATGATTTGTGTTTGGCGGTCCACCTGTCGGCGCAGCAACACCACATAACCCACCCCCAATAAAATGCCGCCCCCAAGCACAAGCAAAACCATGGCAGCCCGCTGCAAAGTCCACCACGGTGGTGCGCTCAGCACCACAATGTCTTCCGGAGCCCGCACCGCCAACGTCACACTTCGTGGCTGTCGTTGTTCGTCCGCCGTCACCCAGCAAACCCCCGTCAGCCGGACCTTGCTGCCCTTGGCCATAGACTCCAACCGCACATGGCGTTTCTCAATAAACGCGTCCAGAATCCCATCCGGCGTCCGCAAGGCCAATCGCACCGTGTTGCCGGAATGAAATATGTCCGCCAGTTCCCCCTCTACTTCGACCCGCTGCCCGTCGAAGTCCCCTGCCATCAAATCTTTCAGGTCCGTTCGCACAGGCACAGGCCACGAGGCAGGCATTCCCATGCGGAATTGCGCATCCACCAACTCGGGTGAATAATTCAGCACCACCGGAAAACCCACCACCTCCACTTTGCAGCCTTCCTTTAACGCATCAGCGGCCGCCGGCCGCACACGCAGGCCACCGCTTTTGTCCTGAACAAAAAAGGAACCATCGGCCAAACGCAACGTCACCACCCCTTCGATTTTGACCCGTTGCACACCCTCCAAACTTGGGTTAAACCGCAGCAGGCTGGCAATCGGTTGAGCGGGGCGCGAGAAAGGATCCGTGGTTTCCCGGTTCAGCACCTCCACACGGGCAAGGTCCGGTACGAATAATTGAATCCCAACAGCTTGTCGTTTGTTGTTAAAAACAGTGCCACATGCGCCCTGCAGACGCACCCATGTGTTGACCAGTTGCGTGGGCAGCGTCTCCACCTTGTTCCATGGAATGCGCGCCTCAAAGATAAGCCCGCCACCTGCCAACTTCAGCCGCAGATGGTATTCATCGCTGTACACGGCACGAATGACTGCAGAGACCTCCACCCATTGACTGTCATAAGCGCCGCTCAACAATTGAAATAAAGGCACACGAACAGGTGCCGGAAATGACTGCTGCCCAAGGTTTTGAATTTTCCGAAAGGCAATAACGGGCGCGTAATGGCCGGGTTGGGAAATGCCCTCCAACTCAATCCAATCCCCCGGTTTGGGCAAATTGCCAATGTTGACATCTGCTACGTAGATCCCTGCCGTTTGGTCCTGGACAAACAGCGCCCGCCATCCTGGATCCGAGTACGTCACCACTCCCCGGACCCGCACCGGCAAGCCACGAGCCGCCACATCCGGTGGTAACATTCTGACCTGCTGGACGTTCGTCAGAACAGTCGAATTAGCCTCCGGACGCACCTCGGCTGGGTGAGCCATTGGCGCGCCAACCAAAAAGGCCATCGTCAACAGGCTGACGGGCCAGGCACTCAACCTATGACCACATAATTTCACTACGCTTGAAACTCAGCAAGTTATATGCCGCCACAAAGCATGTTCTTCATCTTTTCCAATAATTCACACTTCCTCCCAACAAAGGGGCACTTGAATTCCGCGCTTGGCACAAAGCGGCACTTTGCATAGCGTGAGCCCCACATGAACTGGCGATTGGCATGGTGCTTGACCTTTTGGCTGGCCGGTTGTGTGGCGGTCTTGCCGGCGGCAAACGCCCCCTCCACCAACCAGCCCCCGCAAATTCTCATTGAAGCCCAAAGTCCCGAAGGCGAGTTCTTTTTTGACCCCGTTAAAAACATGGCCACGGCCGAAGGTGGTGTGCTGGTCCGCTACGGCCAAGCAGTCGTAACCGCCCGCCGCGTTCATCTCTTCGAATCCCGTGGTTTGATTTTGGCCGAGGGAGCCGTTCGGGTCGAATCGGAAGGGCAAACTTGGACCGGCGAAAGCATTACCTACGATTACCTTAACAAACGCGTTTACGCCAACGACTTCCGCACCCGCCATGGCCCCTACCTTGCGGGCGGTGACTTGCTGCTCACCGACCATTCCAACATGGTTTTCCAAACCCAAGGGGCCTATCTCACCACCGACGACTACGCAGAACCCACCTACCGCATCAAGGCCGGTTCACTCAAAATTATCCCCAATCAACGCATCGAAGCCCGCGGCGCCACCTTGTACTTGGGCAAAGTGCCCATCCTCTACCTGCCCAAGTATGAGCGCAACTTGACCCGCCACTCTAACTACTTCAGCTTCATCCCGGGCTACCGTAGCCGTTACGGAGCGTATGTGCTCGGCAGTTATGAATGGATCCTCAATGACCGCCTCGACGGCACCATGCACTTCGATTACCGCTCCCGGCGCGGATGGGGCTTTGGCCCTGATGTGAATCTGCACTTGGGCCCCTGGGGCGAAGGCCAGTTCAAGTATTATTACGCGTATGATAACGACGTACTCGCCAATGGCCTAAATCTACCACTTGACCCCGACCGACATCGCCTCTGGTACCTCCACCAAGCCAGCTTCACCAACGACTGGTCCGCCCGCCTGGCCGTGCGCTACCAATCCGATGGCCTGTTCCTCCACGACTTTTTCGAGCGTGAATACCAAAGCAACGTGCAACCCAGCTCGTTTTTTGAGGTCAACAAACTCTGGCGCAACTGGAGCCTCGACATCATGGCCCAGCCGCAACTGGTCAATGCCTTTGAAACCGTTGAGCGCCTGCCCGAGCTCCGCCTTACCGGCCTGCGACAGCAAATGGGCGAATCTCCATTCTATTATGAAAGCGACAGCTCTTTCGGTTGGTATCGCCGCCGTTTTGCCGATCCTCTCAATCTCGACTATGACGCTTGGCGCGCCGATACCTACCACCAGCTTTTGCTGCCTCTCAACTACTTCGGCTGGCTGCAAGTCACCCCGCGTGTCGGTGGACGCGCCTCTCAATACAGCGCCGCCGGAGGACCGGGAGGCATAACCGACCGCCACGGACGACTCGTGTTCAATACAGGCGTCGAATTTTCCACGCGTGCCCACCGCCTCTGGCCCGGCGTGCGCAACCGCTTGCTGGACCTTAACGGCGTGCGGCACATCATCGAGCCGAGTCTCAACTACGTTTATGTCCCGCGTCCCAGCCGCCGCGCCCCCTTGTTGCCGCAATTTGATTACGAGCTGGGCTCCTACCGCATGCTGCCGCTGGACTTTCCCGACTACCACGCCATTGACTCCATTGACAGCCAGAACGTCATCCGCCTCGGCCTACGCAACCGCCTCCAAACCAAACGCAACGGCGCCTTGGAAACATTCCTCTACTGGTCCCTCTTCACCGATTGGCGGCTGGACCCGCGCCCCGGCCAAAACCGCTTCGGTGAAGTGTACTCAGAACTCGAATTCCTCCCCCGCTCATGGATTGTCCTCAGCCAAGATTTGCGCGTGGACCCAGCCGATGGCCATCTTCGCGAACTCGCTCATCGCTTGACCCTCCTCCCCGGCGACCGCTGGACCGTCACCTTGGGCAATCGCTACCTCCGCTTCGACCCCGCTTACCCTCAATACCTCGAACAAAACCTCTACTTCTCAAGCATCTTTTACCGCTTGAGCGAAAATTGGGCCTTCCGCGCCACCCACCACTTCGAGGCACGAGACGGGCGCATGGAGGAACAAACGTACACCGTCTATCGAGATATGCGCAGTTGGACTTTTGCCCTCGCTTTGCGCTGGCGGGATGAACGAATTCGCGGCGATGACTTCACCATCGCCTTTACCCTCTCCTTGAAAGCCTTCCCTCGCTACAAAGTGGGTCAGGACGCCGACCGTCCCTCCTACTTGTTGAGCGGTTATTAAAGTCGTGACGAGAGGGGCGGCTTGCGCAGACTTCCCCCTCAACTGCGTCGCGCCTGCACCGCCGAAACGCACTGGAAAAAATTCATCACACAAGGCGTGACCAGCCGGTAAAACACCTGCGTCCCACGTTTCTCATCCTCCACGATCCCCGCATGTTTGAGCAGGGAAAGATGCCGCGAGACAGTAGGCATTTCGCTGCCCACCAGTTTGGCCAGCTCGCACACGCACCGCTCGCCTTTCGAAAGCTCCGTGACCATCAGCAAACGCCCCGGATGCGCCAGCGCTTTGAACACCAGCGCCTGCCGTTTGAAGTCCGACGGTTTTAAGGTTGTGGACATGTTTTAATAATATTAGCTATATGGCTAATTATGTCAAATATTATTCCACGCAACCCCCGCTCAAATCAAGCTGGCCCCCCAGCTTCCCCTTCGGCGCTCCCCCCTCACAATGCCGCGTTGTCTATCAAACGCGTGCTCCCCACCCACACCGCCAGCGCCATCCGGTGGCCGGGGCGCACCCGCGCTTGCGGTTCCAGGGTGTCCGGGTCAAAAAATTCTATGTAATCCACACGCGCCTCAGGCCGGGCTTCGATTTCCTGACGCAATTTAATGCGGAGCTGGTGGGCATCCATAGGGTGGGTGGCCTGCCGAACAATTTCCCGTGCATGCCGCAGGGCACGGATCAAACAAACCGCCTGCTCGCGCTGGCCCGGGGTGAGGTACTTGTTGCGGGAACTCATCGCCAGCCCGTCCGTCTCACGGCACGTGGGGGCCACGATGATGCGTATGGGAAAATTCAAATCCCGCGTCATTCGCCGGATGATGGCGGCCTGTTGGTAATCCTTTTCCCCAAACACCGCCACATGCGGTTGCACCACGAGAAACAATTTGGCCACCACCGTGGTCACGCCCCGGAAATGCGTCGGTCGGGAAGCTCCCTCCATGCCTTGAGACAACCGCTCCTCCACCACGTAAGTGCTATAATGGCCGGTGGCCCGCCCGGGGTACATCTGCTCGTCCGACGGTGTGAACACCACATCCACCCCCGCCTCGCGGCATAATTTCAAATCCCGTGGCAAATCGCGTGGATACCGCGCCAAATCCTCGGTGGGGGCAAATTGTGTCGGATTGACGTAAATGCTCACCACCACAACTCCTTTGGAACCCACAGCGCGCCGCGCGCGGCGCACCAGGCTCAAGTGGCCCTCATGCAAATAGCCCATGGTGGGCACAAAACCAATGGTCCGTCCCTCAGCGCGCCATTTCAGCGCCTGACGTTGCATGGCCGGCAAGGATGCAATCACCCGCATGCGCCCTATACATGCCCAATCCCGCGCCTTGGCTCAAATGAAAAACATTCTCATCTTGCAGCTTTGCCCGCCGTGACTTCCCTCGGAAGGTTGCCACCATCCAACTGGTTCACCTGTACAAAGGCATTGACCCCAAGCCCCAAACCCTTTTAGGTAACGCGCATGTTGTTTGCGGCAAATTATGCCCCCAGTCCCTGGATGATTTTGCCTTTTGTGGTGTTGCTGGGCGTCATCGCGCTGGCCCCTCTGGCGTGCCCGCAATGGTGGCTGCGGCACTATCCCAAAGTGGCGCTGTCTCTGGGAAGCATCACCCTGGGGTATTACTGGTTTGTGCTCGGTGGCGACGCCCGCCACACGGTAGCCCACACGGCGCATGAATATGTGAGCTTCATTGCGCTTATCGGCAGCCTCTTTGTGGTGTCGGGTGGCATTCACATCCATGTGAAAGGCGAAAGCACGCCCCTGGCTAATACGGTTTTTCTGGCAATCGGTGCCGTGCTGGCCAATTTTCTGGGCACCACCGGCGCCTCCATGCTGCTTATCCGCCCCTGGTTGCGGATGAACAAATACCGCATCACCAAACATCACGTGGTATTTTTCATTTTCATCGTGTCGAATGCGGGCGGTTGTCTGACTCCAATTGGAGACCCGCCCTTGTTTTTGGGTTATCTCAAAGGCATTCCATTTTGGTGGGTCCTCAAACATTGTTGGTTTATTTGGTTGGTGGCTGTGTCCCTGTTGCTCGCAATTTTTTATTGGATGGATTTGCGAAACTACCGCCGGGCACCTCAATCCGTGCGCGACCACCTCGCCGAGCCTTCAGACCATTGGCGTTTCGATGGGCTGGGCAACCTCTTTTTTCTCGGAGTCATTTTGGGAGCCGTCTTCATCAACCGCCCCGCCTTTTTGCGTGAAGCCATCATGGTGGCCGCGGCGGTAGGTTCGTATTTCACCACCCGGCGCTCCGTGCATGAGGCCAATCACTTTAACTTCCACCCCATCCAGGAAGTGGCAATTCTGTTCATCGGCATTTTCTCAACGATGATGCCGGCTTTGGACTACTTGCAGGATAATGCAGCGAGGATGGGGACGCCCACGCCGGCTCTGTATTATTGGGGCTGTGGTGCCCTCTCCAGCGTGCTCGACAATGCGCCCACCTACCTCAACTTCCTCAGCGCCTGCCAGGGGGCTTTTGGCACGCCCGAAATCATGCAAGCAGCCCGTGATGCGCTGGCCGCCAGCCCTGCTTTGGACCCGGCAACTTTATCCGGTCCTCATGCCGAACAAGTTCGATACATCCTTTCAGGATTGCAGCAAATGGGAGTGCCTCCCTCGGCGAAGCAGGAAATAACACGGGAACATCTGCAAATTGCCCTCCTGTTGGGCAGTCCCGCCCAAGTGAAGCTGCTGGTTGCCATCAGCGTCGCCGCCGTCTTTTTTGGCGCCTGCACATACATCGGCAATGGTCCCAACTTCATGGTCAAGTCCATCGCGGAGCACCAAAAGGTTCACGTGCCCAGTTTCATCGAATACGTTTGGCGCTTCACCTTGCCCTTCTTGCTGCCGGTGCTGGTCATCGTGTGGTTGTTGTTCTTCCGATAAGCCAACCCACCAGGGAATCCCTGGTACTCTTGCACCCGCCCTGTCCAGAACAGGCTCCCAAAAAACGGTAAACCTCCAAACCTGGCCGGTTTGGAGGTTTACGGCTGGCCTGAATTCGTTTCGCTTTATTAGTTGGCTACCTTGAAGCCGGCCTTTTTGATGGCGGCCACAATTTCCTTCTTGCTGACCTTCTTTTCATCAAAGGTCACTTCGGCTTTGCCCAGCTCGACCTTCTTGTTGGTCACTCCTTTGACCTTGGCCAGCGCGGCATCCACCTTGGCAACACATCCCATCGGGCAGGACATGCCTTCAATTTTGAGATTCACGGTTTCAGCCTGGGCAACCAAGGCTCCCACCATCACCGTAGCGAGTACGAGTAGCTTGCGCATAAGATTTGTTTTTTAGTTTGTTTAATTCTGTCTATTAGTTGTTACAACATTCTCAAGTTGCCACACATCTTACGTGCCGCAAATTTTTTAAACGCCTGCCCGCCCATAAGCTCGCCCAAGACGCCTTGCTCCAAACCACGTCGGGAAATAGGGCAAGACAATCTTTTGGCATTGGTGTAAAAATACGTGTAAGTTATTGCGCGTTGCCCGCCGTCCCTTGCGGGGCGGGGGCGGCTTTTTAGGATATTGCATGAAACGTTTGCTGTTGGTGTTGTGTCTGGTGTGGGCGGTGTGTCCCCTCCGGGCGGCTGATGACCTCTCCATGCTGGGGCAGGCGGAGACCAACCATGTCCCGCGACTGCCCGGGCCGGACGACCGCTTGATATGCCGCATGACCGCCATGTTGCTCGAGCGGATGCACTACACCCAAAAGCCCTTCGATGCAGAGCTGGCCGGCAAATTTCTGGACCGCTACCTCGACGCGTTGGACCCGCAACGCATGCTCTTTTTGCAAGAGGACGTGGAGGAGTTCGGCAAGTACCGGCGCACCCTGCACCACTTGACCAAAGTTCTGGGCGATTCCATGCCCGCGGAAATCATCTATGCGCGGTTTCTGGATCGCATCGTGCAGCAGGCGTTGTATGTCACCAACTTGCTGGCCACCGAGAAATTTGTTTTTGACCAGCAGGAGCGCTTCAACCCCAACCGCCGGGAAGCCGAGCGGCCAAAAACCTTGGAAGAAGCGCAGGCGCTCTGGCGCACGCGCCTGCGCTGGGAATACCTGAACGAAAAACTGGCCAAGAAGTCGCCGGAGGAAATCCAAAAGACAATCTTGCGCCGTTATGCCCGCCAGGTGCGGACCTTGAGTGAATTGGATACGCAGGAAGTCCTGCAGATTTATTTGTCAGCCCTGGCCCACGTGTACGATCCGCACTCCGAATACATGAGCAAGGCAACGCTCGAAAACTTCAACATCAACATGAAGCTCGCACTTTTCGGCATTGGCGCCGTGCTGAGCATGGAAGATGGCTACTGCACCATCCAATCTTTAAGCCCCGGAGGCCCGGCTGAACGCAGCGGCCAAATCAAGCCCAAGGACCGGATTGTCATGGTGGCCCAAGGCACCAATGACTTTGTGGATGTGGTGGACATGAAACTCAACAAGGTGGTGGAGATGATTCGCGGCCCCAAGGACACCGTGGTGCGGCTGATGATTCTGCCCGCCAACGCCTCCGACGGCGCAGCTCCCAAGGAAGTCACGCTTGTGCGCAAGGAAATCAAACTCGAGGACGCCGAGGCCAAGGCGAAAATCTTTGAACTGCCTCCGGCCAACGGCCAGCCAGGCGTTCGGTTGGGTGTGATTGATTTACCCTCGTTTTACGCCGACATGACCGACCGCTCCGCAGGCCACAAAAGCACCACCACCGATGTAGCCAAGCTTTTGAAAAAGCTGACGCAGGAAAAGGTCTCGGGTGTAATCATGGATTTGCGCCGCAACGGTGGCGGTTCCTTGGAGGAAGCCATCAACCTCACCGGCCTCTTCATCAAGGAAGGACCTGTGGTGCAGGTCAAAGACCCCGATGGAACCATCAACGTGGACAAAGACACCGATCCCACGGTGGCCTACGACGGGCCGCTGGTGATTCTAACCAGCCGCTTCAGCGCATCGGCCTCCGAAATTTTTGCCGGTGCGTTGCAAGATTACGGACGAGCCGTCGTGGTGGGTGACTCCTCCACTCACGGCAAGGGCACAGTCCAGACGGTGCAGGAGTTGAATCGTTTTACAAAGACCACCAACGCCCTGGGCGCGCTCAAGTTCACCATCCGCAAGTTCTATCGCGCCAGCGGCTCCTCCACGCAGCTCAAAGGCATCATCCCGGACATCATCCTGCCTTCGGTCAACAATCATGCCGAGGTGGGCGAGGCCTCCATCCCGGGCGCCTTGTCGTGGGACACCATCCCTCCGGCCAAGTATGAACCGGTGAACATTGTGACGCCTCATCTGGCCGAATTGCGCCGCCGGAGCGAGGAGCGGACCGCCAAAGACCCCGATTTCCAATGGATTCGGCAGGAATCCGAGCGATACCTTAAGCTGAAGCAGGATAAGACGGTGTCGCTCAATGAAGCCGAACGCTTGAAAGACCGCGCCGACCAGGAAGCACGCACTGCTGCCCGGAAAAAGGAGCTCAAAGCCCGGCCCGCACCGGACTACAAGGTCTATGAGCTCACCCTCAAACTGGCTGACCAGCCGGGACTGCCTCCGCCGGTCGCGCTCACCAACCTGACTGCTTCCGTCTCCAACAAAGCGCCCATCAGCGCATCGGTGGAAGTGGGAGATGACGAGTCCGACACAGAAAAGGATGAACCCGTGCCTGCCGTGGACCCGCAACTGGATGAAGGCCGGCGTATCCTGCGCGATTTGATTCAACTTCTAGGCAAGGAGCAGGCCATCGCAAGCAAGGCCGCCACCAAATAACCCGGCCTCATTACCCTTCCCGCTGCAACTCCCGCCCGCGGGAAGAGCTTCCATTGTTGCCCCTCCTTGAGGGAAAAGGTTGAGGTGCGGGCGGCTCTTGGCGCAACGAGCATCCGTGCCTTGGACAGCGAATGTCCAAGGGGGTGTGGCATGCTGGTGAAAATGCAAATGGATGCCGTATGACCAAGAAAGAACGGTTCATGACTTTTGTGTTTCTCGGAGCCATTGCCCGCGACTTGTCCCGTGGCACACAAGATTCACAACTCATCGCCCTGCAGGCCGACCAAATCCCCGAAGCCAACATCCCGCTGAATCCATGGAATGCTGCCAAGGTTTTTTTGGCGTATGTGGACGGGCGAACGTCCCGCCACCGGTGGATGCGAATACCAAGGGGCTGATTGCAAGGGCCAATCATGTTGCCATCTTGGCGACGTTGGGGAGACGTGACAAACGAAGGTGCGCAGGGCATAATGAAAAGCGTGCATCCGCGGACTCCAGGCTGCAACCGCCGCCGTTTCCTCCAGTGCGCCCTAGGGGGGACAGGAATGTTTTGGTTGAGCGGCGGGCCGCAAGTTTTGGGTGCTTCGCGGGAGCGGCAGCGATTGCGGGTGGCGGTTATTGGATGCGGCGGAGCGGGCACGGGGTGTGTGGGTGTGGCTGTGCAGGAGCGCTTGATGGCGCTGGTGGATGTGGACGAGCGCAAACTCGCTGCCGCATGGCGAGCGGCCACCAGTTTCGGGCATCAACCGCGCGTGTTTCGCGATTACCGCAAAATGTTGGAAGCATGCGGGAACGAATTGGAGGCCGTTTTCATTGCCACTCCGGATCATCATCATGCGCCGGCGGCAATTCGTGCATTGAGTTTGGGCAAGCCGGTGTTTGTGGAAAAGCCGCTGGCATTCACCTTGGGCGAGGCACGCACGCTGCGATTGGCGGGTAGGAGGGCCATGGTGCCCACGCAAATGGGCAATCAAGGTCACAGTCAAGATGGTTACCGACTGTTGTGTGAGCATATCTGGGCCGGGGCTATTGGAGCGGTGAAAGAAGTCCACTGTTTGTTGGAACGCGATCCAGTGCCGCAGGCAGAACTAACAAATGCGCGCACGCCCCCACCTTGGTTGGAGTGGGACCTTTGGTTGGGACCGGCTGCAAGCCGCGAGTATCAGCCGGGTCTGCACCCTGCCGGATGGCGGATGCATCCCGATTTTGGCAACGGCGTTTTGGGGGACATGGGATGTCACGGATTGGACGGAGCTTTCTGGGCGCTCAAGTTGTGGCAGGTGGAAACCTTTACGGTGGAATGTCTGGCCCAAACCAAGGCCCCTGCGGGTTGCCATGCCACGGATAATGTCATTTGTTGGAGAATTCCTGAGCGGAAAGATTTTCCGGCGGTTTCGATTTATTCTTATGATACCCGGTGGCCGGCCAAGATTCGTGCATTGGAGCAGCAGTTGGGGGAAAAACTCCGCGGCGGGACTTTGTATTTTGGAGAGAAGGGAATGATGTTCACCGGCCCCAACGGCGAGGGACCACGTTTCTTGCCGTCAAGCGAACACGATGCGTTTCGAAAACCGAAACAAACCATTGAGCGCCCGGGAAAAAACATTTATCAGGAATTTCTGGAGGCGTGCCGCGGCAAAAAACCGGCCAGCTCGAACTTTGAGACGGCCGGACCTCTGACGGAATTTGTTCTAACCGGCGCGCTTGCAAGCCGGTTGGGAGTTGGACAAAGGATCACCTGGGACAGCAGCAATCTTCAAGCCGTGGGATGCCCGGAGGCTCAAGCGCTGGTGCGGCGCACCTACCGCGCGGGCTGGGAAGTGGAGGAACTTTCATCATGACTGACACCTCTGCCGGAGACAACAAGTCCACAGGAGTTGATCATCCCCTGCGCGGGGCTGGGATGGCACTGGGATTATTGTTGGCAATTAATTTGTTCAATTATGTGGACCGGCAGGTGTTGGCCGCGGTGGTGCCGTATTTGAAAAGTTCACTTTTTGGAAACGGCCAAACCCACGGAATGGAAGGAGTGCTGGGGTGGTGTGAACGGCATTTGGGATTCAAGCCGGAAAACGCGCTCATTGGGCTGCTGTCCATGGCGTTCATGGTGTGTTACATGGTGGCGGCGCCCTTGTTTGGGAAGTTGGGAGCGCGATATTCACGGTGGCTCATCATAGGTTTGGCGGTGATGGTCTGGAGCCTGGCCAGCGGGGCGTCAGGCTTGGCCGTGACGTTTGTGGGTTTGTTGTTGACGCGCTGCCTGGTGGGAATTGGAGAGGCGGCTTATGGTCCGGTGGCCCCTGCGTTATTGTCGGATTATTATCCATTGAAAGTACGGGGCCGTGTGCTCTCGATTTTTTATCTCGCCATTCCGGTGGGCAGCGCACTGGGATACGTGCTCGGGGAGCAGGTGGCCAAGTCGGGAATTGGTGCGTGGGCGGCAGGTTGGTTGGGACGTGAAACGGAAAGCTGGAGGTGGGCTTTTTATCTCGTGGTGCTGCCGGGGCTGGCTTTGGGCGCGTGGGCAATGACGCAACGCGAACCGCTGCCGATTACGGGAGCCAAGAAACCCAAAGGCGCCGGAATGAAGGATTACCTCGGGTTTTTCCGGATACCATCGTTTGTGTATTGTACATTGGGGATGGCGGCGATGACGTTTGCGATTGGAGGCATTGGTTTTTGGATGCCCTATTACCTCGAGCACCTGCCCGGCAAACCCGGATCGCCTACGACAATTTTCGGTGTCCTCACAGTCATCTCAGGGCTGTTGGCCACCTTGGCGGGCGGATGGGCAGGGGACCGTTTGCGCGAGCGGTTGCCGGGGTCTTACTTTGTGGTGAGCGGAGCCGCAATGTTGACAGGGTTTCCGCTGTTTTTATTGGCATTGTACGCAGGTTACCCGTGGATTTGGCCCGGGATTTTTCTGGCGTGTTTTTGCCTGTTTTTCAACACCGGCCCAACCAACACAATTTTGGCCAACATTGCCCCGCCGTCACTACGTCCCGCGGCCTTTGCGTTGAACATTTTCATCATTCACCTTTTGGGAGATGTCATTTCGCCGGTGATTGTGGGGCTGGTGGCGGACCGCTGGAGTTTAAGGATTGGTTTTCTTGTTGTCGGGGTGATGTTTCTGGTCAGCGGCTTTTTGTGGTTGGCCGGCTCACGGCATTTGGCGCGGGACACCGAGCTGGCGGCCCGAGTTGTAGGGATGTCAGAAAGTTGAGCTATTATGGAAAAACTGCCCTGGTGTGTGCGGTTGTTGCAAGGACTCGTGCGCTTGTTGCTCCGGTTCTTTTACCGGTTTAGAGCGTACCACACGGAAGTGTTGGCCACGCCCGGGCCGGTGTTGTTGACGCCGAATCATCTGACGTGGATTGATTGGCTGTTTTTGATTGCGCATGTGGATCATCGCTGGCGGTTTGTGACCAGCCGGACAACGGCTCAAGCATCCCCCCTTCACCGGTGGATCATGATTAACCGCTTCACCTTCCCCATAGACACCGCCTCGCCCTACGCGGTGAAGCAAATGGCGGAGTTTCTGAAAACAGGCGGGCGCCTGGTGCTTTTTCCCGAGGGCCGCATGTCACGCACCGGGGCCATGATGAAATTGTACGAGGGGACGGGCTTTCTGCTTTTCAAAACGCGGGCGCGGGTGATTCCGTGCTACTTGCGGGGGGCTCGGCGCATCCGCTGGGCCAAGCACGGTGGATGGAAACGCTGGTTCACGCCGGTGAGCGTGCACTACGGGCAGCCGCTGGAGCCGCCGCAATATCCCGGCCTCAGCACCACAGCAGCGCGGGAGCGTCTAACGCGGTGGCTGCGGGATGTGATGTTGGAGCATCAGCTCGCAGTGGAACAGAAATTCGGCCCGCCCACAGTCACCGCGGCCCTGTTGCAGGCAGCGGCTCAACGCCCGGGGTTCAAAGTGTTGGAAGATGTGACCGGCCAAAAGTTGAGCTATCGGCGCTTGATTGTGGGAGCGGAGTTGTTGGAGGCCGAATTGAGAGGTCGCTTGTCGGCTGATGAGCAGCGCGTAGGCGTGCTGTTACCTAATGCCAATCCGCTGCCGGTCACCCTGTTGAGCTTATGGCTTGGGGGACGCACCCCCGCATTGTTGAATTTTTCCGCCGGGCCGGCGGTGATGCTCGCCAGTGCGCAACTGGCGGGGCTGCGGCACGTCATCACTTCGCGCAATTTTCTGGCGCGGGCGCGGTTGCGCGTGGATGCCCTGGTGGAGGCGGGCATTGAAATGATTTATCTGGAGGATGTCCGGGAGCGGATTCCGACAAGCCGGCGGCTGATGCAGCTTTTCCTCCGATGCATCAAGTTGCCGCGGGTTGCGGATGTATTCGGAGACCATCGCGAGGCAACGGCGGTGGTCCTTTTCACCAGCGGGTCCGAAGGAATGCCTAAAGGGGTGGAGCTGACGCATGGCAACTTGATGTCCAACATCCTCCAATTATTCGCCGTGGTGCCGTTTCAAGACGATGACCGTTTTTTCAACGCACTGCCGTTGTTTCACAGCTTCGGCCTGACAGCCGGCACGCTGGCGCCGCTGACGCAGGGAGTGCCAGTGTTTCTGTATCCCTCGCCCCTGCATTACCGGTTGGTGCCCGAGGCGTTTTATGATCGGGCGTGCACGGTGTTGCTCGGAACAAACACCTTTCTCAACGGTTATGCCCGGCGGGCCCATCCGTATGATTTCTATCAACTGCGTTATCTGTTTGCCGGTGCGGAAAAGGTGCAGGAAGCCACGGCACAGCTTTATGCGCGGCGCTTCGGTGTGCGCATTTTGGAGGGGTACGGCGCGACGGAGTGCAGTCCGGTGATCGCAGTGAATTCGCCACTTGAGCCGCGGTTCGGGACTGCTGGACGATTGTTGCCGGGAATGGAATACCGGCTGGAGCCGGTGGAAGGCGTGGCAGAAGGTGGACGCCTGCTGGTGCGGGGGCCGAATGTGATGAAAGGTTATTTGAATCCGGAAGCCAACGCAGCTTTCCAAGCACTGGGCGGCTGGTATGACACGGGCGATTTGGCCAAGGTGGACCAGGACCGCTACGTGACGCTGTTGGGGCGTTTGAAGCGGTTTGCAAAAATCAGTGGCGAAATGGTCAGCCTGACCGCCGTGGAAGAGGCGCTGGCGGGAGCTTTTCCCCAATACGGCCAGCGGTGCGTGGTGGCGGTGTTGAGCGTGCCGGATGCGGACAAGGGGGAGCGGCTGGTTGCGGTGGCGAATGATGCGCGAGTTACAGTCGAGGACGTGCGTCAGGCGGTGTTGCGAAAGGGGTTGTCGACGCTGTGCGTGCCGCGGGAGGTAAGATTTTTGCGCGAGCTGCCGCTGCTGGGGACGGGCAAGGTGAACTACCGCGAATTGCAGAGCTGGCTGGCTGCCCAACAAAACGCAGGGAGCTGACGCCGGCGGCGGGCTGCATTAACAAATGCGCGGCAACTGCTCGCCCGAAAGCATGTCCACAATCCGCAACGCGCCGATGCGGCTGCGGAGTTGAAGCAAGCCCTCTCCTTCACCTTGAACACGTCCAATTTGGCAGCTTCCCTCGCCGTGGGGTTGGGCGCGCAGGATGGCGAGGGCTTGCTCGACTTGAGCCTCCGGAACAAACACAGCCATGCGCCCTTCGTTGGCAACGTAAAGCGGATCAAACCCAAGAATTTCGCAGGCAGCTCGCACGTCTTCACGCACGGGAATAGCCGACTCTTCAATCAAAAGATTCAAGCGGGCGGTTTCCGCAATTTCAATTAACGCACTGGCGAGCCCGCCACGAGTTAAATCCCGCAAGCAATGTACTTCAATGCCAGCCTGGAGCAGGGCCTGAACCAAATGCGCCAGCGGGGCAGAATCGCTTTCGATGGCGGATTCAAAAGACAATCCTTCGCGCACGGCCATAATGGCCATGCCGTGGCGGCCGAGGTCGCCGTTGACGAGAATTGCATCGCCGGGACGCACGCTCGCGGGAGCGATGGAGCGGTCATGTTCAATGACGCCGATGCCGGCGGTGTTGAGGTAAATCCCGTCACCCTTGCCGCGGTCCACAACCTTGGTGTCGCCGGTCACCAATTGCACACCACAACCAGCAGCCGCAGCTTGAAGCGAGGCCACCACCCGCCGCAAGGTCTCCATCGGCACGCCCTCCTCCAAAATCGCAGCCACGCTGAGGTACAAGGGCCGCGCACCGCACATCGCCAAATCGTTCACCGTGCCGTGAACCGCCAATGAACCAATGTCGCCTCCGGGAAAAAACATCGGCCGCACCACATACGAATCGGTGGAAAAAGCCAGCCGCACGCCGCCGATTTCAAGAGTCGCACCATCATGTCGGGCCGCCAGGGCGGGGTTGTTGAACGCCGGCACAAAAAGGGACTCAATCAACTGATGCGACAAGCGCCCGCCCCCGCCGTGCGCCAAAAGGACTTGAGGATAATCCCGCAGTGGCAGGGGACATTGGAGGGTAAATTCTTGGGGCGCATTCATGGGGACGGTGTCGCAGTCTCTGCCGGACGAGCCGGACGGCGGTAACGGTAATAAGCGGCGCAAGCCCCCTCATTGGAAACCATGGTGGCCCCCAAAGGATGCTCCGGCGTGCAGCGCGTACCAAAAGCGGGACATTCCGAGGGTTTCCTCACACCTTGCAGCACCAGACCGCTCATGCACTCCGGCGATTCCAAGGCGGAGATTTGCTCCACGCCAAAGCGGCGCGCCGCGTCAAAGTCTCGGTAGGCCTCGCGCAATCCCAGCCCGCTCCCGGGGATGACGCCGATGCCTCGCCATTGCCGCGGAATAACTTCAAAAATTTCCTGCATCAACGCTTGAGCGGGCTGGTTGCCTTCAAACCGCACAGAGCGCACATACTGGTTTTCGACTTCATGCCGGCCCTCCTCCAGTTGTTTCACGCACATGAAAACCCCCTGCATGATGTCCAGCGGCTCGAACCCCGTGACCACAATCGGCACCCGGTAACGTGCAGCCAAAGGGGGATATTCGTGATAGCCCATGACGGCGCAGACATGGCCGGCGGCAAGAAAACCCTGCACCCGGTTGGTGGGCGAGGAAAGGATCGCCTCCATGGCCGGCGGCACCAACACATGCGAGACCAAAACGGAAAAGTTTTTCAAACCAAGTTTGCGCGCCCGGGCCACAGCCATGGCGTTGGCCGGCGCAGTAGTTTCAAATCCAACGGCAAAGAAAACTACCTGCCGGTCTGGATGAGCACGGGCAAGATTCAAGGCATCCAACGGCGAATAAACCATGCGCACATCCCCGCCGGCGGCCTTGACCGAGAACAAATCCTGCCGTGTGCCCGGCACGCGGAGCATGTCCCCAAAGCTGCAAAAGATCACCCCGGGCTGAGAGGCGATGGCAATGGCCTGGTCAATGATTTCAACCGGTGTCACACACACAGGGCACCCGGGGCCGTGCACCAGTGTCACCTGTGGCGGCAGCAGTTCATCCACGCCAAATTTGATAATGGCGTGAGTCTGGCCTCCGCAGACCTCCATCAACGTCCATGGCCGCGTCACCAACGCAGCAAGGGCGCGCGCAAATTGTTGCACCGCCGCGGCATCCCGATATTCATCAATGAACCGCATGTCACCGGCTGGAGTTGGGAGGGTTGGCGTCACCCAATTCGCTCAGTTCGCCCATCTGCTGTAAATATTCAAAGACTTGGCGGGCTTCCTCGGGGTCCACCTTGCTCAAAGCGAAACCTACATGGACGATGACATAGTCGCCCACGCCGGCCTCCGGCACGAAGTCGAGGCTGACTTCCTTGGCAATGCCGCCAAAATCCACCTTGCCCATCCGTGAGCCGGCGTCGCCTTCAGCCACGCTGATAATTTTTCCCGGAACCGCCAAACACATACGTCATTCAGGATTCATTTGACCGGCCAATACTGCCTGCCCCAACGCAATGCCGCCGTCATTGGGCGGCACCCGTTGATGCCAGAGGGGACGGAACCCAGCCCCCCGCAGCACGGTGATCGCCGCTTCAGTCAGACGCCGGTTTTGAAAACATCCGCCGGTCAGCGCAACGTGCTCCACACCCATACGCTGCGCCATGACAAGGATGATGTCCACCAGCGCCCGATGAAATTTGCCTGCGATTTGGGCGGTTGGCAATCCCTGCGATGTGTCCTGCAAAATCGCTTCAATCAACGGCCCCCAGTCCACCACCCAAACGCCGCCTTTTTCATGTAAGGCGTGTGGATAAGTGCCATCGCCTTGCCAACCTGCCGCAGCCCACTCCAACTCCATGGCCGCCTGGCCTTCGTAGTACGTCACTTGCCGCAAACCGGCGATGGCGGCCACCGCGTCAAATAATCGTCCCGCGCTGGTGGTGAGGGGACAGTTGACGCCGCGATCCAACATAACCAGAAGCGTCTTCCATTCGTCCTCGCGAAAAGCACCACGTAATGGCAAATCGGCGTGACTGGACATGCCTGGACCCCAAAGGGCGTGCAAAAGGCCGAGCGCGGAGCGCCGAGGTTCGCGCACGGCTGCCTCCCCCCCGGGCAATGGGAATGGGCGCAGGTGCCCCACCCGCCGCCACTGGCCTCGATGATAATAAATAAATTCGCCCCCCCAAACCGTGTTATCCGGGCCGTAACCAGTCCCATCCCACGAGACCCCCAAGACCGGCGAATCCACTTCATTTTCCGCCGCGCAAGCTGCGACATGGGCGACATGATGCTGCACCGCCTGACAGGGCAAACCGGATTGTCGGGCCAGCCGGGTGGAAACGTAATCAGGATGCAAATCGCACACGGCCATCGCCGGTGTTTGGCGAAGCAGGGCTGGCAGATCCAACAGAGTTCGTTGATAAGCCTGGCGCGCCTCGGCCGTTTCCAAATCGCCCAAGTGCTGGCTTAAAAAAATGTGGTGGCCGGTTGCCACGGCAATGGTGGTTTTAAGATGCGCCCCATAGGCCACCAACGGGGGCATGTTCACCAGCAAAGTCACGGGCAGGGGCGCATAGCCGCGCGCACGGCGCAAAACTTGTTCACGGCCCAACAGGATGCGGACAATGGAATCATCCACATGCCGTGCGATGGGGCGATTGTGCACAAGAAACAAATCGGCAATGCCGGCCAGTCGCCGGAGGGCTTCCTGTTCATCCGTGCAAATCGGCTCATCGGACAAGTTGCCGCTGGTGGCCACCAGGGGAAAGCCAAGGTCAGCAAGTAAAAGATGGTGAAGCGGTGTGTAGGGTAGCATCACGCCCAAACAGGGATTGCCCGGAGCCACATTGGCCGCCACTTCGCCCGCCTGCAGCCGCTGCAACAACACAATCGGTGCCTCAGGCGATTGCAACACCCGCGCTTCCAACGAATCCACGGCGCAAACCGCCTCCACCTGGGCCAGGGTGGGAAACATGAGGGCAAACGGTTTTTCCTCGCGGTGCTTTCGCACACGCAAACGCGCCACCGCTTCAGCGTTGCGGGCGTCCACCATCAAATGGAAACCGCCCAAACCCTTGACGGCGACGATTTGGCCGCCGCGCAGCGCGGCCTCGGCCTGTTGCAAGGCGTCTTCTTTTTCAGCGAGGACCGTGCCATCGGGCGCCCACAAGGCCAGGTGCGGGCCGCAGGCCGGGCAGGCATTGGGCTGGGCGTGAAAGCGGCGGTTGGCCGGGTCCTCGTACTCGGCACGGCAGACCGCGCACATCTCAAATCGCCGCATGGTGGTGTGCGGCCGGTCATAAGGCATGGATTCGATGATGCTGTATCGGGGGCCGCAATGGGTGCAGTTGATGAAAGGATAACGGTAACGACGGTTGGCAGGATCCATCAATTCGCGCCGACACTCCGCACAAAGCGCCAAATCAGGAAGAATGAGTGCCTGCAAGCCTCCATCCAAATTCGAGGCGCGAATTTCAAAGCCTTCGTAGCCAACCGGTGAAAGATAAAGACATTCGCAACCGTGAATCTGCGCAGGGGAGGGACGCTCCGGCTCCAGGCGCAAAAGGAATTGCTGCACGGCAGACGGCGGTCCCTCGACTTCCGCCACAACGCCCTGCATGGAATTGCCCACCCACCCGCGCAGTCCCAATTCAGTCGCCAGCCGATGCACAAAGGGCCGGAAACCGACGCCCTGCACTGCCCCGCGCACCACCACGCGGGCACGGGTGATTTCGTTGGACGGGGCATGCGCCTGCATGGGTGAAAGTTAACGAGGTGGCCCGTGCGCCGCAATGTTGTTCGGTGGGTTCAGCGCAGGCCGCCGTCCTTTATGGCTGCAATTCGCGAATGAAAATGTCTTTGAAACGGATGTGGAGCAAATCGCCGGTGTGAATTTGCAGTGCAATGTGGCCACGCAAACCTACACGCCGCTCCCGATGCGTGGCATCATCCAAAACGCCTATGCCGTCCCAATCGGTGACCTTCACGCCATTGAGGATGGCTTGGATTTTGGTGCCGCGCGCTGTGATTTCAAAGGTGTTCCATGCCGGTTCCTGATGGCTGTAATAAAACTTGAGCCCGGCAGGCGCCATCGAGGGATTCACCCACTGGCCTTTGGGCAGATCGGGAAAAATCCAGCGCGCGTTCCCGCGGGTTTCGTCCCACATCATGCCCGTGCGCCAAGGGCCGGGGGGATTTATGTCAATTTGTGGGCCGTCGAGCCAATAAGCCTCATCATCGTACCGGCTTCGTATCTGCACGCCGCTGTTGCCGCTGCTGTTGGTGTACGCCTGAAACTTCAGGCGCAACTCAAAATCGCCGTACTCTTTTTCCGTCATCAGCCAGACGTAATCATGCTGTTTGTTGGTCGAGGTGTCCGCCACAATAACACCCCCCTCGACGCGCCAGAAATGCTTGTCCCTATCCTGTGGCTTGGCCTTGATGACCCAGCCGGTGAGATCCCGCCCGTTGAACAATGGTGTCCATCCTGCATCTGCAGATTCCGCCGCAGATACAACGCCGGCTCCCGTCAGGCCGCACATCATCCACCCAAGGAAAAGGCGTCGCCAAACGCGGCACGCCACGCTAAGTTGAAACCACGCCGGATGTTTCATGAAGCTATGATAAACTTATGTGCATAAAAATGCCCAACACGAATTTTGACTTTGGAAATGCTGCAAACGGAATGGCTTGAGCCGGCCACGCAAACGCTACGCGATGCCGCTTGATCTATGTGCAAACATCGCACTGCAAACGTCCCGCGCTCCAGATGAGTCGAATCACGACAACAGCCTTGCCATCCGCCAAAATGTCCGCTGTTTCACCCGGCGGCGGGCGATGCTTGCTCATCAGTCTCAACACCTGTCGCGATCCTTATGCGGTATTTCCATTGGGTCTGGCTCATGTGGATGCGGCGCTGCGGCGGGCCGGTTTTGAAACGCAGTGGTTGGACTGGCAGTACGAGCGGGAGCAATTGGCGGCGCGGCTGGAGTCCTGGTCTCCCCATTTTGTCGGGCTTTCGCTCCGCAACATCGACGACGTGCTCATCCAGCGGCAGGAGACTTTTTTTCAAGGACTCGGCGGAATCTGCCGCTTGATACGCTCACATTCGGCGGCGCCGATTATTTTGGGGGGCAGCGGTTTTTCCATCTTTCCGGCTGAATTATTGGAATTAAGCGGAGCGGATTACGGCATTCAGGGGGAAGCGGAGGCAACACTGCCGCGGCTGCTGCAACACTTGAGCAGGGGGGAAGATGTTTTTTCATTACCCGGCTTGGTGTATCGCCGCAATGGCGTCGTGGTATGCAATCCACCGGCGCAAGGTATGAATTTGACACATCTTCCGCAGCCCACACATCCGGCGGAATCCGTGGAATGGTACTTGAGCCACAGCTCGATGTTGAACGTGCAAACGCAGCGGGGCTGCGTGTACCGGTGTTGCTACTGCACCTATCCCTTGATCGAGGGCCGCACCCTCCGCCCACGCCCGCCCGAAGAAGTGGCCGAGGAATTGGCGGCCCTGGAGGCTGCAGGAGCGCGCTACTTTTTTGTGGTGGACAGCGTGTTCAACGGCTCGCCCGAACATGCAGCAGCGGTATGCGAGGCCATGCTCCGAAAAAATATCCGCATGAATTGGGGCTGCTTTCTGCGGCCCGCAGGATTGACAGACGAGCTCGCGCGGTTGCTGGCGCGGGCGGGGCTGCAACATGTCGAGTTTGGGACCGACAGTTTCAGCGATGCGGTGCTGGCGGAGTATGGAAAACATTTTGATTTTGCAGAGGTGTTGCGGTGCAGCCGGCTGGTGCATGAAGCGGGAATGGACGCCTGCCATTTTTTAATTTGCGGAGGACCTGGAGAAACTGAAGCCACATTGGAAGAGAGCTTCCGTAATTCAGAGCAGCTCCCCGCGGGGGTGATTTTACCCGTGGTGGGTATGCGGATTTATCCGGGCACACCCTTGCAGGCACGCGCGGTGCAGGAGGGCTTTTTGGCACCCAACGCCTCCCTGCTTGAGCCGCGGTATTATGTGTCGCCTGGCTTGACGGCGGAAAAGATTGAAACGCGGTTGCAGGAGTTTTCCCAAAAATCACGCCGATGGATTACCCGGGAAGCGCCCCCGGCCTTTTTGGCAATGGTGGAGCGGCTCCGGAAGCGGGGAGCGGCAGGGCCATTGTGGAGTTATTACTCGTGGCTGAGCCGTTTTGATGCCGCAGGGACTCCGCCCGCTTAGCTCTCAAGGATGCCGCCGGGAAGTTGGCCTGACTCCAATCCATTCAACCTTGGCCCCTGGACCTTCCTTGGTGAGCAACGCGCTGCCGCGGGCAGGGCGGAGACCGGCGCTTAATCCACTTCTTCGCCCAATTCCACGTTCCAGTAGGCCAGATCAATGAAGTGTTTCCAACTGTCGTGCACCACGGCGCCGAAACTAATCTGCACAAACGGCCGCCACTTGGGCCGCTTGGGCTTGCGGATGAGCCGCATGCCGGCCTCCTGCGGAGTACGGTTGGCTTTGCGGGTGTTGCACTCGACGCAGGAGCAAACGATGTTCTCCCACGTGGTCGGACCTCCGCGGTCGCGAGGGATGACGTGGTCAAGGTTCAAGTCCTTGCGGTCAAACACCCGCCCGCAATACTGACAGGTGTTTTTATCGCGCTCGAAAATGTTGTGGCGGGTGAACTTGACTTCCTTGCGAGGAAGGCGATCAAACGCCAGCAACAAAATGACCCGTGGAATCCGAATCCGAAACGACACCGTGGCGATGCTTTCCGGATGAGGGGCCTGCTGCGAGAAGTCCCGCCAATCGTTGAAACTGAAGGTTTGGAAGTTGCCCTCCTCCGTTGCAAACACCACCTGTGCGTGGCCTTCAAAGACAAGCGTGAGCGCCCGGCGGACCGAGCAAACATTGACGGCCTGCCACAGCCGGTTCAACACCAGCACGTGCTGCGTTAAGAGCGACGCATTCATAACCGCAAGCCAGTTGCCGCGGAAGCTATCATAGACAAAGGAATTTTGTCAAATGAGCGCTCATGCGAAAGGTCAAAACGGTCCCTTAAATCTTCATTTGAGAGCGAGCGGATGACAAAAACAGGGCGGCAATGTGCTTGCGCCAAAGGGCGGGGGTTTTTACCTTGCGGGCATGAATGAACGCGTGCTCACGTTGGGACATTCGCCGGACCCGGACGATGCCTTTATGTTTTATGCACTGGCCAAGGGCCTGCTCCCCACTCCGGGGTATCGGTTCGAGCATGTATTGCAGGATATCCAGACGTTGAACGAACGAGCCACGCGCGGGGAGCTGGACATCACGGCCATCAGCATCCACGCCTATGCTTATGTGTGTGACCAATATGCTTTGCTGCCCAGCGGCGCGAGCATGGGGGATGGTTACGGGCCGATGCTGGTGGCCCGACAGAAGATGGGCAGGGAGGAAGTCATCCGCCGGCGTATTGCCGTGCCCGGTGTGATGACCAGCGCTTTTCTGGCCTTGCAACTCTGGGCCGAGCGTCCGGCCCGCGAGCTGGATGTGGTGGTGGTGCCGTTTGACAAGATTTTTGCCGCAGTGCGCAGCGGGGAAGCCGAAGTGGGGTTGATCATCCACGAAGGTCAGTTGACTTATCAAAACGAAGGTTTGGTGGTGTGCGAGGATTTGGGGGTATGGTGGGGACGCTGCAACGATGGCCTGCCGTTGCCGTTGGGGGGCAATGTCATTCATAAACGGTTTTCTCCGGAAGTCCGGAAGCAGATAAGCGACTGGCTGACGGCCAGCATTCGTTTCAGTCTGGATCATCGTCAGGAGGCGGTCGAGTACGCCCTGGCTTTTGCGCGGGACATGGGGCGGGAATTGGCGGACCGTTTTGTGGGGATGTACGTCAACCACTGGACCTTGGATTATGGTGAGAAGGGGCGGGAAAGCATCCGCAGGTTTTTGAGGCAGGCTTTTGAACGGCGATTGATTCCCCGAGCGCCGGAATTGGAATTTGTAAAGTAACGGGGCGTCGGTTGCTGCAAATTATGGGGGGCCAGATTGGCCAACATGCAACGCCGGTGTTATGGTATGGGCCATGACAAAGCTTTCCGCCATAAACGTCATGCTCCAGCGGTGGTGCTCGATTGTGCCCAGCGTGGTCATTTATCTGATGGTCTTCGGGGCAGTTCATGCCGACGGAGCTCCGGCATCATCTTCCGGGACATTGCCGCGGCTGGTGGCTTCTACGGAGCCGGGCTGGCCTCAATGGCGTGGCCCCATGAGGGACGGCATAGCCCGGGAATCTGGTTTGTTGAAAAAATGGCCCGAAGGGGGACCGAAAATCATTTGGGAGGCGGGTAACATCGGGCACGGCTACTCGGCACCGGTGATTGCCAAGGATAAGATATTCATCACGGGCGACACGGAGTCCCATCTGATTATTTTCGCCCTTAATTTGGACGGCTCCATTGTGTGGCTTGCAACCAACGGCGCCTCTTGGAAGGACCCTTACCCGGGAGCTCGGGCTTCGGTGGCGTGCAGCGGAGAGAACGTTTATCATCTAAACGCGCATGGGCGGCTGGTTTGTCTGGAGCAGGCCACGGGACGCGAAAAATGGGCGGTGGATGTCACAAGCCGCTTCAAAGCTCGCAACATCACCTGGGCCTTTAGTGAATGTCTGTTGGTGGATGAGCAAAAGGTGTATGTCACGGCAGGAGGCGATGCGGGCCTGATGGCGGCCCTGGACAAAAACACCGGCCAGACGTTATGGACCAGCCCGCCGTTGCGACTGAAAGGTGAAGGTGAGGGCGAATCGGCGGCAGACCGTGCCAGTTACGCCTCACCCATTTTATTCGAGTGGGATGGCAGCCGGTATTTGGTGAATTGCTCCCAGACCCATGCCTTTGGAGTGGACGCAAGGACTGGGGCCTTGCTGTGGACGTATCCCATGCCCACCACCTACAAAGTACTGGCAGCCACGCCCGTGCTGATGGGCGACGGGGTATTCGTGACCGGCCCGGATAGTCCGGGGGGCACTTTGCTCCGCATGACCCGCAACGGCACGAGCGTTTCGGTAGCCCCGGCTTGGGTTTCCAAACTCGACACCTGTCATGGTGGCGTGATTTACACAGACGGCTTGTTGGTGGGTTCCTGGTACCGAGGGCGGCGCGGATGGGCTTGTTTGGACGCCCAAACGGGTCAGTTGCTCCATCAAACCAACGCCTTGGCCAAAGGGAGCCAAATATTTGCCGACGGTCTGTTTTATTGGTTGACCGAGGACGGCCAGATGGTGTTGGTGCAGGCAGACCGTGAAAAGTTCACGTTCTTGAGCCAATTCCGGTTTGTGGAGAAGCACAAGAATGATGTTTGGGCCCATCCGGTCGTGCACCAAGGGCGGTTATACCTGCGTTACCACGAGCGGTTGGTGTGTTTCGATGTGCGCCAAAACGGCATTCCCTGAACAATTGTTGCCCCCCGCCGGCAAAATGCCCAAAAATTTTTGAAAAATTTTGTGGATATTTGGGAGAAGTTTGGTACATTCCCTCGCTCTTGCAGGACCAAATGGGGTTTGGTCTTGCAGAACGAAAACGAAGACAAGAACAGTTTTTGGCTTGAGGATTGGTACTGTGACCGCAAAGAAAAAAACGGTTGAGAAAAAGGGTACCGGCAAGAGCGCCTCCAAGGCAGCCGGGAAAGCGCCGACGTCTGCCAAGACACCGGCCCCTGAAAAGCCGGCGGCCACATCCAAAACGGAAGGTCCCAACAAATCGGCCACACCCACCAAGCGCGTAGCGGCCACGGCGGCAGCCATTTTAGGTGCTCCTTTGAATAAAGCAGCAGGGGGGGCTCCGGTGAAAATCAAGCCGGAATGGCAGAAGTACTACAACATCTTATTGGATTTGCGCGAGCGGCTGCAGCGGCAGATGGACGGCTTGGCCAAGGATTCCGCCGAGCAACTGCCCGGTTACAGCCTTCACATGGCCGACACAGGCACGGACAATTTCGATCGTGATTTTGCCCTGAGCCTGCTGTCAAGCGATCAGGATGCCATTTACGAAATTGAGGAAGCCCTCAAACGCATTGAGCGCGGCACCTACGGAGTGTGCGAGCTGACCGGCAAACCCATCCCCAAGGCCCGGCTCGAAGCCATCCCTTGGACCCGCTTCACCGTGGAGGCCCAAATTCAGTTGGAACGTGAAGGCCAACTCCGCCAGCGCCGTTTGGGCGCATTGGGAACGGTGGATTCCGTGGGAGCTGTGGAAGTGGAAGACACGGAAGTGGAGGAAGAAGAGCGGCCCGCCAAAGAACGCGAATAATTTTTCCCATTATGCCACGAGAAATCGTCACCTTGGAATGCACGGAAGCCCGGAAAGAGGGCAAGCCCCCTTCCCGGTATGTCACCACACGCAACAAGAAACTGCAAACCGAGAAGCTGGAAATCAAAAAATACAATCCCCATCTTCGTCGGCATACTGTGCATCGGGAAATCAAGTAACGACCTATGCCTCGTAAAACTCATACCGACCGCAAAGAACGCGCTCAACCTTCGCGCATGGCCCAGCGGACGCCGCGGCCCAAGCCCAAGATTGATTTTACGGTGGACGCCCTGGACTACCGCAACACGGCATTGTTGCGGAATTTTGTGACGGAGCAGGGCCGCATCTTGCCGCGCAAATACACCAACCTCCCCGCGCATTACCAGCGACGGCTGACCCGGATGATCAAACGCGCCCGGGCCATGCTGTTGATGCGCTAAAATTGCTTCTTTCCTCAAACCCGCCCGGTGGCAACTCCCACCGGCGGGCTTTCTGTTTTTCTCTTTTGAGATGCCGGAGACTCCGCCCCCACTGAGACGGGGGCGAGGGAGTGTCGGCTTTTTCTTTTTTACGGTCTGAAACTTACACCAGCCGGCCTTCGGTCAGGCGCTTGGCTTTGTGTCGCACGGCCTCCTTGTGCTTGCGCGCCTTGGCCTTGCTGTGGCGTTCGCGGATTTGTTGCTCGAGCTTTTTCACCACCTTGTCAATGGCTGCATACATGTCGGCATCGGTGTGTTCGGCAAACAAGTCCGGGCCGCGCACCCCCAACCGCATGTTGCAGGTGAACTGTCGCTCGGGCGCGCGGGTCTGGTTATGCTCCAAAGTGACCCGCACATCCACAGCGCGCTGGTGCAATTTCTCCAACTTTTGCACCTTCTTGATAATGTGGTTCTCTATCGCTTCAGTGAGGGTGATGTTGTGCGTCGAGAGAACTAATTTCATACAAGTACAACATGCCTCATGTTGCGCGAAAAATCCAGCGCAATGCGCTGCTTTAACACAAAAAACAATCGAATTGTGCAACAAAACCGGAGGCTGGCTCCTGAGTCATGAGACGCCCTCCTTGCGGGCTGCCCCGGCAAAGGTCTGTTTTCATTGTCCAATCCCATCGGCAGCAGGGTTAAAAAAGAATTGCGCCGAAGCGCGCCGATGTACAGATTTTGTATCCAATGAAATTTGAAACATTGTGCCTTCATGGCGGGCAGCAACCCGATCCTGTGACCCTGTCGCGTGCGGTGCCCATTTACCGCACCAGTTCCTATGTGTTCCGCAACACGGAGCACGCGGCCAATTTGTTTGCGTTGAAGGAGCTGGGGAACATTTACACCCGGCTCATGAATCCGACGACCGACATCTTGGAAAAGCGCGTGGCGTTGTTGGAAGGGGCACCGGAACTGGGGGGGCTGGGACTCGCCTCCGGTACCAGCGCGGTGTTTTACAGCATCATCAATCTCGCCGAGGCCGGAGACAACATTGTCAGCGCACGCAATCTTTATGGCGGCACCTACACCCAATTCAACGACATCCTGCCAACACTGGGGATTACGGTGAAGTTTGTGGATTCCAATGATCCGTCGCAATTCGCCAAAGCCATTGACGGCAAAACACGCGCCTTGTTTTGCGAGACGGTTTCCAATCCCGCCCTTGAAATCACAGACCTGGAAGCCGTGGCGCAAATCGCACACGCGCATGGGCTGCCTCTGATCGTGGACGCCACCTTTAGCACACCGTATTTGACGCGCCCGCTCGACTTTGGCGCGGACATCGTGGTGCATTCGCTCACCAAATGGTTTGGCGGCCACGGCACAGGTATCGGCGGCGTGGTGGTGGACAGCGGGCGCTTTGATTGGACAAAGGGCCGCCACCGCCTGTACACCGAGCCGGATGCCTCCTATCACGGCTTGCGGTGGGGAGTGGATTTGCCGGACCCGTTGCGGCCGCTGGCCTACATTTTGCGGATGCGCACCGTGCCGTTGCGGAACTTGGGTGCCTGCATCGCTCCGGACAATGCATGGTTCTTTTTGCAGGGTATCGAGACGCTCCCCTTGCGTATGGAGCGGCACTGTGAAAACGCCCTCAAAGTCGCCCAACATCTGCGGCAACACCCGCGGGTGGAATGGGTGCGTTTCCCCGGTCTTCCGGAAGACCCCATGTACGCGTTGAATCAAAAGTACCTACGCGGCAAGGGCGGCTCCATGGTGGTGTTTGGAATCAAAGGTGGGGCAGCCGCGGGTCGAAAGTTCATTGATTCATTGAAGCTCTTGTCTCATCTCGCGAATGTGGGGGATGCGAAGAGTCTGGCGATTCATCCTGCAACAACGACTCACTCGCAGCTTTCCGAAGAAGCCCAGCGGGCGGGCGGCATCACGCCGGAGCTGGTGCGCCTGTCCATCGGTTTGGAACACGTGGACGACATCCTTGCAGACTTGGATCAGGCGCTGGCGGCTGCAACCAAAGCTTGAGCGGGCGGCCGGGGGCTCATTCTTTCTTTTGAGCGGCCTTGCCTTTTCCGGCTTGGTTTTGGCGGGGCGGTGGTGGGCCTGCTTGTTCGCGAAAGGTCGTCTCCAATTGTTGCCACAAGGCGGCCATTTCACTCACTTTGTCGGGCTGTTCGGCGGCCAGGTTCCGACTTTCACCACGGTCCGTGCTCAAATCGTAGAGTTCCCACGGACCTTTCGCCCCTGCGGCCACAAGTTTCATATTGCCGACGCGCAGAGCGCGGTTGCCGGCGTGATTAAAAAAGAGATAGTCGCGCCGAAGGGGCACGTCGGCGGAAAAAGTGGGCACGAGACTGCGGCCCGGCAGCGGGGGAGGCGTTTTTCCATTCCATTGTTCGGGCGGTTTGATGGCTGCCAAGTCAAGGAGCGTGGGCAACAGATCAATGAAATGGCCCGGCGCGTGTCTAATGGCGCCGCGCTCTTTGATGCCCGCCGGCCAGTGGACAATCAAGGGCGAAGAGATGCCCCCTTCGTGCACCCAATGTTTGTGCAGGCGCAAAGGTGAATTGGCCGCGCTGCTCCAACCCGGCCCGAGGCAAAGGAAAGTCCGCGGTGAGCCAGGCGGAGCCTGGGGATCGTGGCGATCGCCACGGATGATTTGCTCCGCACTGGCGCCATTGTCAGATACAAAAAAAGTGACGGTATTATCGGCTTGTCCCATCGCTTTGATTTGAGCCAGTACACGGCCGATTTCCTGATCCATCCGGTCCACCATCGCGGCGTGGACAGCCATTTTTTGGGCCTGAAAGATTTTTTGCTCAAGGGTCAACGCATGCCATGGCACGGCGTAGGCGGATTCGCCCGGGCCGATTTGCCGTTGCAGCTCCACCTCGGACAAGCTCCACGAAGCAACATAATTGGGTTCAAGTTCGGGTAGCGGATGAGTGACCAAGCCCAAAGCGGTGGCGCGTTGCCAGCGTTCGCGGCGCAGGGCGTCCCATCCGGCAAGGTAACGCCCTTGGTATTTGGCTATATCTTGCGGAAGGGCTTGAAGGGGGAAGTGAGGAGATAAAAAGGCCAGATAGAGAAAGAAGGGTTTTTCCCGGTGTTGCTGCTGGTGTTCGCGCAGGAATTGCAGGGCGTAATCGGCAATGGCAGTGGTGGAATAATAACCGGCGTTGGTGGCCACCGGCGGCAGAGGTTGATCATCCAACAAAGTATTCCTTGGATAAAAGAACCGGTCATGATCTTCGACGGAGTAGGAATGGTCAAAGCCGCCGTCGGCGATGCGCTTGGGGGCCCCGTTAACGTGCCACTTGCCGCTGTGATAACAGCGATAGCCCGCAAGCTTCAAATAATGCGGCACCAACCTTGTCCACTCGGGCAACCGCCCCTGGGGCGGGTCCATGCGCACTTGTTGCGCATAGTAACCGGTCAAGATGCATGCACGCGACGGCCAGCAACGGGCCGTGGAATAAAATTGAGTGTAACGCAAACCGGATCGCGCCAGCCCGTCGAGGTTGGGCGTGGCAATTTCACCGCCGTAACAACCGGCATCGGAAAAACCCATGTCGTCGGCCACGATAATCAAAAAGTTGGGCGGCCGTGGCGCGGCTGCAATGAGATGACTGGCAAGAAGCAGCAGCCCAACCATCAATCGGTGGGACCAATTTGCGGCGCTGGACTTACCATTTTTCATAATGGACGTAAGCCGGTTGATAGCGCGAACGCGGCTCTTTGAATTCGGCTGGATGTCCGATGGCAATGGCCGCCACCGGAATTATCTGTTCAGGCAACCCCAGAACATTGCGCACATGGCGGATGCGGTTTTCGCGGGGATGGACTCCCAGCCAACAGGCGCCCAATCCCAAAACATGGGCGGCGAGCAGCAGGTTTTCAATGGCGGCGCTGCAATCCTGCAACAAATAACTCAACTGCCGGTCGTGTGCCGCCTCCAAATCGCCGCAGACCACGATGCCCAGAGCAGCCTCGGCAAGCATCTTGCCATTGGGCAACTCTTCTGTGAGGCGGATCAATGTGGAGCGCTCGCGCACAACGATAAAGCGCCACGGGTCTTTGGCCACAGCGCTGGGGGCGGACATGGCGGCATGAAGCAAGGCCTCCACCATTTCCGGAGGTACGGGCGCAGCCGTGTAAGCGCGAATGCTGCGCCTTCCAAAAATAAAATCCAACCTTGCATCCATCAGGGCATCCTCCTCAGGCAGGAATGTCTTTTCCGGTGGTGGTGACAGTCAGCTTGCCGTGCTTCAGGCCCTTGATGGCAAGCAAACGGTCGGCCATCCGCTGGATTTCGGCCACCTTGCCGCGCAGCACGAGGACTTCGAGACAATTATGGTGGTCCAGATGCACATGCAAGGTGGAGATGATGGCGTGGTGGTGGTCGTGCTGGAAATCGGTTAATTCCTCGGTCAAATGCGGTTTATGGTGATCGTACACAAGAGTGATTGTCCCTGCAATTTCCCTCTCCGGCGATTCCTGCAAGCGGTCCACCAACCGGTCCCGGATCATGTCGGCCACAGCTTGGGAGCGGTTGTCAAAACCCTTGGCGCGCACCCAATCGTCCAGTTGTTTGAGCAAGCCCGGAGGAAGGCTTACGGTGAAACGCGCAGCTAATTCTTTCTTCATAGGCGACGTTGGTATTCCGCAACCATTGTGCGCGACCGGGCTCACACTGCAAACAAAAAGGCTGCACTTCCCACCAACGGGCACATGCGGCGGTGACTTTCTTGGTGCTATGTCGCTTGTCAAGCAACGTGGAGCCCACTTATCTTGCACGCATGAGCAAGCAAAATAGCATGCCTGTTGCGCTGAGCATTGCGGGCTCCGACAGCGGGGGCGGGGCCGGAATACAGGCCGATTTGCAGACCTTTGCCGCGTTGGGCGTCCATGGAACAACGGCCATCGCCTGTCTGACAGCCCAAAACCCGCGTGAGGTTAAGGGCGTGCAACCGGCGTGGCCTCAGATGTTGCGTCAACAATTGGAAGCGGTGTTCGAGGAGCTCCCGCCAGCAGCGATGAAGACAGGGATGCTGTATTCGCGCAACTTGATGGTGGTGGTGGCGGATTTTTTGGAGACGCACAGGGTGAATGTGCCCTTGGTGGTGGACCCGGTGATGGTGGCTACATCGGGGGCGCGTCTGCTGCGCACCGATGCCGTGCGTCTCTTGCAGAAGCGCTTGCTGGGACGGGCTACGTTGGTGACACCCAATACGATGGAGGCGGCCTTGTTATGGGGCCGGGAGGTGAACACGGTGGAGGATTTGCGTGCCGTGGCGCGTTGGCTGCACGAGCACCATGGTTGCGCGGCGCTGGTGAAGGGCGGGCATTTGAAGGGATTGAAGGTGGCGGTGGATGTGTTGTTTGACGGGCGCGAGGAATGGTTGTTGGAGGCCCCCTGGGTGCGGGGCGTGTCCACGCACGGGACGGGGTGCACGTATTCCGCAGCCATCACGGCGGGATTGGCCAAGGGACTGAGCCTGTTGGAAGCGGTGAGTCAGGCCAAGGATTTCATTACACAGGCGATCGCACACAGCCAACGCATTGGACGGCACCAAGTGCTGGGTTGGCGGGCAGACAAAGTGCGCGGCAACCTCAAAGCCGGCGGGTGCAATTGTGGAGACCCGGCTTGTCAATCTCGTCAAGGTGGGGTTTATTAAGCTTGTCAAATGAATGTTGAGTACACCTTCACGATGAGCGATGGGCGCTCCCATCGTTTCACGGTGAATGTGGACCGGCCTTGTGCCAAGGCCGACCCCGCAAATCCTCCGCCGGGCTGGACGGCTTTGGACTTTCACAAATGCCGGAATTGCCCTTTGCGGCCGGAGACACATCCCCATTGTCCAGTGGCGCTGGACTTGCAGGAAATCACAGCGCGCTTCCAAGCCGTGCATGCGCTGGATTCGGTGACCGTGGAGGTGCGCACGCCCGAGCGGACTTACATCAAATACTGCGACGTCCAGACGGGTCTGCGCGCGTTGTTGGGATTGGTCATGGCCTCCAGCGGTTGTCCCATCACCAGCCGGCTCAAGGCGCTGAGTTATTACCACCTGCCCTTCGCCAATGCCGAGGAGACGCTTTTCCGGGCGGTGGCGGCCCATTTGTTGCAGCAGTATTTCGTGCAAAAGGCCGGCGGCCAACCGGATTTGGAGTTGAAACGCCTGCGCGAGCTGTACGAGGATTTACGCATGGTGAACACGGATTTTGAAGCCCGGTTGCGCGCCGCCAATCACCAGGACTCGAACCTCGCCGCAATCATCGCGCTGAACTTTCTATCGGCTGCGGTGTCCTGCTCGTTGGACGAGGCATTGGCCCGCCTGCGTCCGCGGTTTGCTACGGTGTTCGAGTCTGCAAGTTCATGATTATCACTTACACCTTTACCCTGCAGAGCGGCGAGGTGCATCAATTTGACGTGCATCTGGAGCGCGGCATGCCACCGCTGGAGCCCCCCCAACCGTACGCGCCATGGACTCGCCTGGAGTTCCAGCAATGTTACAATTGCCCGCTGAAAAAGGAGCGCCATCCATACTGTCCGACGGCGGTGGATTTGGAGCAAATCGCCCACCGCTTCAGCAGCATCAAATCTTTTGAAAAAGCCTGCGTGGAAGTGCGGACACCGGACCGGGTTTATACCAAACATTGTGATGTGCAGACGGGTTTGCGTGCCCTGCTGGGCCTTATTATGGCCACCAGTGCCTGCCCCATTTCCTCCCAACTCAAAGGCTTGGCCCATTTTCACCTGCCGTTTGCAAGCATCGAGGAAACTCTCTTTCGTGTGGTGGGCGCCTATCTCATCAAGCAGTACTTCGTCCAACAATCGGGTGGAACGCCGGATTGGAACCTGAGCGGTCTGGACCGTTATTACCGGGATTTGCAGGAGTTGAACGCCTGTTTCAAAGGGCGCCTCGATGCCGCAAGCGACAAGGACGCCAACTTGAACGCCATTTGTTCATTAAATTTTTTGTCCATTGCAGTGGCCAGCGGCGTGGAAGATCAGCTCGACCGTTTGAAACCGCGGTTTGAAGGCACTTGAGGAGTTCGGGCCTCCCCATGTCGGCTGTCATGTCGCATGATTTGACGGCAAAGGTTTTTATTGTCAAATCACGGCACTTTCCCCCAAATTGGCCACACCGCGTTGGAAAAACCCGCGGCCCAAACAGAGCACGTTTATGGCCTCAACATTTGCGCTTGGACTGGACTACGGCACCAATTCGGTGCGTGCATTGATTGTGGACACCGCAACGGGACGGGAGGTGGCCAGTGCCATCACCGTTTACCCACATGGTGAGCAGGGGGTCATCTTGGATTCACAAGACCCCAATCTTGCCCGCCAACATCCAGACGATTACCTCACCGGCCTGGAGGCCAGCGTAAAGCAGGCGCTCAAGATTGCGGCCAAAGACCGCGAGTTCAAACCCGACCGCATCATCGGCATTGGTGTGGATACCACCGGCAGCACGCCGTTGCCGGTGGATAAAAAAGGCGTGCCTCTGGCGATGAGCAAAAAGTTTGGCCGAAATCCTGCCGCCATGGCCTGGTTGTGGAAGGATCACACCGGCCACGCGGAGGCCGAGGAAATTACCGCCGCGGCGGCCAAACTGCGGCCGCAATACCTTGCCAAGTGCGGAGGCCGTTATTCGAGCGAGTGGTTTTGGAGCAAAATATTGCACTGCGCGCGCACGGCCCCCGAGGTGTTTGAAGCCGCCTACACGTGGGTGGAATGTGCAGATTGGATCCCCGCGGTCCTGACGGGAACTGATGCCCCTGAGCAAATTAAGCGCGGAGTCTGCGCCGCCGGTCACAAAGCGATGTATCACCGGGCATGGGGCGGTTATCCAGATGCGGAATTCTTGAAAACTTTGGACCCGCGGCTGGCACGCGTGCGCGCCACCCTGCCGGCGGAGTGCAGTCACGTGGGCCATGCAGCCGGGAAATTGACGCGTGCCTGGGCCAAACGCCTCGGGCTTAAAGCAGGCATCCCTGTGGCAGTTGGTGCGTTTGACGCCCATTTGGGAGCTGTGGGTTCCGGCATTGCTCCCGGTGTTTTGGTCAAAATCATCGGCACCTCAACCTGCGATATTTTGGTGTCGCCCTTGACGACCGAACTGCCGGACATCCCCGGCCTTTGCGGCATCGTGCCCGAGTCTGTCCTGCCGGGCATGTACGGTTTGGAAGCGGGCCAATCAGCCGTGGGCGATATTTTCAATTGGTTCGTCAACGTCATTGCCCCCGGTGGCGCCAAAAAGGGCTCGCATGAAGCCCTGACCAAAGGGGCCGCCGCACTCAAGCCCGGGCAGAGCGGTCTGCTGGGATTGGACTGGCACAACGGCAACCGCACCATCCTCGTGGACCAACGGCTTACCGGCATGATGCTTGGCTTGACGCTCCATTCCACACCGGCGGAGATTTACCGGGCGCTCATCGAGTCCACAGCCTACGGCGCACGGCGCATTATCGAGCGCTTCGAAGAATACGGCGTCAAAGTGGAGCGGGTGGTCAACTGCGGCGGCATCGCAGCCAAAAACCCGCTGGTCATGCAAATTTATGCAGACGTTTTAGGACGGCCAATGCAGATTTCTCGCAGCGACCAAACCTGTGCGCTGGGCGCAGCGATGGCGGGGGCGGTGGTGGCCGGCAAGGCCGCGGGCGGTCATGATGACTTCGCCAGCGCAGCCGCTGCAATGACGGGTATCAAGGCCCAGACGTTCGAGCCCATTGCGGCCAATCAGGCGGTGTACGAGAAATTGTACCAGCTTTACCGTCAGGTGCATGACGCCTTTGGCGTGCGGGGAACAAAAGCAGATTTGTCGGGCGTAATGAAAGAATTGTTGAACATCCGCGATGCCTCCCGTTAAGTTGGTGGGGCCGAGCGGTGCAGGAGCAAACACATGGCATTTGAACAACTTAAAGAACGGGTGTGGCGGGCCAATCAGGGCCTGATTGAAAATGATTTGGTGATTTTGAGCTGGGGCAACGCCAGCGGGATAGATCGCAGCGCCGGCGTCATGGCCATCAAACCCAGCGGCGTACCCTACAACAAGTTGCGGGTGGAAGACATCGTGGTGTTGTCGCTGGCCACCGGTGAAGTGGTGGAGGGCAAGGCCCGGCCATCATCGGATACCGCCACGCATCTGCATTTGTACCGGGCATTTCCCACGATTGGCGGTGTAGTGCATGCCCACAGCGTCTATGCAACGGCCTTTGCGCAGTCGGGCCGGGAGCTCCCGTGCCTGGGCACCACCCACGCAGACACCTTTTACGGCACTGTGCCACTGACGCGGCAACTAACGCCTCAGGAAATTGCCGACGATTACGAACTGAACACGGGCAAGGTCATCGAGGAAACATTCCGCACCCGGAAGTTGAATCCCGATCAAATTCCAGCGGTGTTGGTGGTGGGGCACGGGCCGTTTGCATGGGGGCCAACAACCGAGAAGGCGTTGGAAAATGCTTTTATCTTGGAGAAAGTGGCCATGATGGCCATCAACACTTACCGGGTTTGCCCTGAGGCCAAACCCATTCCCCAAGAGCTGTTGGACAAGCACTTTTTGCGGAAACACGGCCCCACCGCGTACTACGGGCAGAGGTGAGTTGCCGGTGGTGGCGTGCCGACGGTGATCTGATACGTTCCTCGAAGAACAAAAGTTCTTCGCTAAAATTCCGCCAACGTGAGCCAGCCGGGCAAGTGCTGGTCTTGGGATTGGTTGGCAAAACGCAAAGGTGGACCGCTGGGCATGGGATTGGGCACCCCCATCAAAAGCCGGAATGGGCCTTGTTGGGTGGGACGGAAATTGGTTGAGGATTGCCAGACTGTTGCGGCTTCTGCCGGTTGGACTCGGGATAGTTTCCAGTCCGTCTTCCACTGAACCACCCATTGGCCTCCGGAATCCAAAACGCCGAGTTCGACAGGCCAATCGTAATAAAAAGGTGCGATGCCTGTATTGGTGACGGTGACAGTGACCTCCAGTTTGCCATTGGCGAGTGATACGCTTGCGGTGGAGGCATACAACTCGTAGCCCATTTTTTGTGCGGCGCGAAGCGCCCGTTCGCGCGCGGCACCCTGTACCTTGCCCCGGAAAACGCCTTCATTGCAAAGCCAGGACACATGCGTCACGGCCAGGCACTTGTCGAACTCCTGCCCTTGCGGCGTACAGGAAGGCTCGTCAAACAAACATTTCCATACCTCGGGGCGAACTTCCCCGCCGATGGGTTGAGTGCGCCATTTTTCGAGAGCGTTGGCCGCGCGCAGCCGGGTCTCAAAAAACCAACTGTCGGATTTTTTGCCGGTGTGAACGGTGGCCCATGCAAAAGAATCGTCATGGTAACCGATGGGCCGTTGGCCGTTGTCGGCATACACCGGCTCATTGGGACCAGCTGGATAACGCGCCAAAAGCTTGGTCTTTTTGAAGGCCATTTGAAAGGCATCCATGACTTCGATTTGGACCGCCTTGGAAGCAAACCACTCAGAGCGGGGATAATTGTGCCACTCGCCCCATGTGCCAAGCAGGCCAAGCTGCACAAATCCGATACGCGGGTCACCGTCATAACGTTTGCCGAAGGCGTGGATGAAATTGGTGAGGGCGGCGCGCAAGCGCGCATCCTCATAATCCGGCGTGTGGTCCACCGCCGGAGGAAAGGGCTGAGTGTTGGTGTTGGTCCAACGGCGCATCTTCAGACCAGCATCAATTAGGAATTGTGGGACGCCCGTGGTTTTTCCCGGCCATTCAAGGTAAAACCGCGCAATAAACTGATGCCCGCGGGAGGCCACGGCATTGAGTTTCGCCTCGAACGGCGCCCAATTAAATTGGTTATACCCCGTCATCACGTCCGACAACTTTGTGTAGTCCCACTCGAGGCTGTGGGGAAAGTTCGTGTCGTGGCGGGGATAAGTTACAAATCCTTTGAGCGGGTTGTCAGGAGGGGCGGGGGCGTAAGCCAAGGCTGTAACCTTGGCCGGAGCCTGGGCCGCAAAACCCACCGCCAAAGCACTCACCATTGCCACCAAGGCCATCAACACCGGCAACCATTTGCATTTCATTGCGTGTCTGATTAACCCTGAAAGCACCGGAACTTTTAGGCAAGGCTAAAGGAGATTCACACCTTGGTGATCGTGAGGATAAAGGTCATTCGTTTGCCTTGACATTCTGGAGTGGTAGAAAGGGGGCATTGGTTCTTGACCGTGAAAAGGCCTCCGCTTATACCAAGGGCATGATCCACCTCGGCTTGCACACCGACAACTGGCGCCCGTTGAGCGCGAGCTTTGAAACAGCCATCGAAAAAATCGCCGCCACGGGCCTGAAACATGTCGAATTTGCGGTCATTCATGGCCAAAACTTCATACAGGCGCTCGGCTATGACCCAGGGGTTACCCTGCAATGCAACCCGCGCGCCCTTCGCCGGTATTTGGATAGCAAGGGGTTGAGGGTGTCTCAAATTGACGGGTCCTACCCAATGATGGGTCCCAACGGCTCGGCCTATGGTGTGCAATATGTGCAACAAAGCATCCGCTTTGCCGCGGAGTTGGGTTGTCCGATGGTGGACACGGTGGACGGGGCATTTGAAACGCCGGGAATGACGCGCAAAGAAGTCTTCCGCGTCACGTGCGACAATTACAGGCAATGCCTTTCCTGGGCCGAAGATTATAAAGTCATCATCAATGTCGAACCACACGGCCCCTACACCAACGATATCGAGTTCATGCAGAAACTTTTTGCGCACTTTGAGTCGGAGTATCTGCAAATGAACTTTGACACCGGCAACACTTTCATCGCCGGCCATGATCCGTTGGAGTACCTCAAAGCCCTTCGCAAATACTGCACTCATTGCCACATCAAGGATGTCAGCGCCGAGCTGGCGGCCGCCGTCCGGGGCGAGGAGACCGGCATCGGCAGTTCCATTGTGCCGGTGGGGGGCGGCGTGAACGCCGACAACATCCGGCGCTGCCTGGCCTATTTGAACGAGACGGGTTGGGACGGAGCGGTGTCCATCGAGTGTCACGGCTCGGATGAAAATACCGCGGCCAGCGTCAAATGGATGAAGGAGACTTTGAAGAGCCTCAAGCCGCGCAAAGCCGGCAAATGACCGTTGGGAGTCGCTCGCTCAGGGAGCGGTGACCTCGGTCAGGCGTAAATCATCAAAACGGATGGGTTTGCCCGAGACGGGGGCCCCCCACACCGAAGCGCGTCCTGCAGGTGGCAGTTGTTTCAAATCGGCCCCAAGGTTCCATGCCGCCGGTTCGGGATCGCCCGCCAACCACATTTTACCTTCGGCACGCAGCTTACCCTGTGGGGAAATTAAAAACCGCAGCTTAAGATGCATCCAGACTCCGGATTTCCATGACAGCGGTTGCGCTGCCAGGAGGTTCTCTCCCAAGTGCAGTTCCAATTGTTCGCGCCCGGGAGCAACCCACAATTTAAGGCCGCCAATGCCGCCCAACCCAACTGCAAACATGGGGTGGCGCCGTCCCGTGCTTTCACTTTGGATGCGGGCTTCCACACACACATTGGAAGCGGTTTGAGGACCAAACAAAATGCCGTAATTTTCCAGCGGCGCCCCCGGCAGTTCCAAAAAACGGTGCCCCTGTTCTTCGCGCACTTGAAAGCCGCCATCCACCACCATGAAGTTGGTGGAGGGTTTTCCAAGGGGAAGCTGTTCAAAGTTTTCCTCGAACAACGTGGCCGGGGCCGCCGCCAGCGCGGGGGCAATTGCCACACAAAGCAAAGCGATGCACCCCACCCACGAGGGGCGGCTGCTCCTTCCAAATATGGCCGGCTTCATGACGTTACAGCGCTGCAGCATGACGGCCTTGGGGCCGTGAGCAAGTGATGTGTGCACCGCGGGCATCAACCCAAAATGCGGTTGCCGGTGGAGAGGAAGATGCCGCGGAAATTCATCTCCAGCGCCTGCGGGTTGCTGGCCTTGGAGAGGGCCTCTTTTTCCGTGACCAGCCCGGCCTGCACCAATTGGAGCAGGTGTTGATTGAAATTCTGCATCCCATCGTCAGTGCCGGTTTCGATGGCGGCAGGCAGCGTTTCCAGGCGGTCTTCCTCGATGAGTTTTTTGACGGTGGGAGTGTTGATGAGGATTTCGACCGCCGGGGTCATGCGCCCGTGAACCGTGTTGACCATGCGTTGGCAGATGACGGCTTTAAGGGTCGAGGCAAGCTGGCGGCGGATGGTGTCCCGTTCCTCGGGTTTGAAGAAATCAAGGACGCGCCCCACGGACATGGCGGCGTTGGTGGTGTGAAGTGTGGAAAGCACCAGGTGGCCGGTATCGGCGGCGCTCATGGCGGCGGTGAAGCTCGTGGCATCGCGCATTTCACCAACCATGATGATGTCGGGGTCCTGGCGGAGCATGTGCTTCAAGCCCGTGGCAAATGCCTTTGTATCAAGCCCGATTTCCCGTTGTTCAATGACCGATTGGTTGTCCTCAAAAACGTATTCGATGGGGTCTTCGAGGGTGACGATGTGTTTTTTGAAGTTTTCGTTGATGTGCTCAATCATCGCCGCGAGTGTGGTGGATTTGCCGCTGCCGGTGGTGCCGGCCACCAACACGATGCCGCGCGGGGCCTCGGCGATGCGTTTGATGGTTTCGGGGAGGCCAAGTTCCTCAAAGCTGGGCACCTTGGTTTTGACATAGCGCATGGCGATGGCAAAGGTGCCACGCTGTTGGTACACATTGGTACGGAACCGGCCCACGCCGGGCAGGTGATAGGAAAAGTCTATTTCGCGGTCTTCTTCAAAGCGGGCGCGTGCATGAGGCGGCACGATGTGCTTGAGGACGTTATCCACCCATTCCTCGTTGGGCATGGGGCACTCGATGGGCAACAACTGACGGTTGATGCGGAGGATGACTGGTGCATCCACCTTGATGTGAATATCAGACGCTCCCGCTTCGACAGCGGCGGCACAAATCTTCTTGAACAGTTCCATGTCCCCGATGGTAGTCGGGAAGCGCGGTCAGGCCAAGGCGGAAAAGGCAATTTCACCCAGGCGCGAGCGGGCTTGGCGGTTCATCCCTGTAAATACCAGAGACACCGTGTAGCCCTGATGCTTGGAACCCTCGCAGGCCACCACCACACCCGTGCACTTGACGCGGCAACCGTCCTGCGGCGATTCCAGCTCGACCGTCATCTCCACCCACGGGTTGACGGGGACGGGGCTCAGAAATTCGAGGCCGTTTTTGCGAAAGTGCACTGCGCCGGGGGTCAGCGCCAGATGATATTGCCGGTTGGCAATAATGACCGGCTTGAAACCAGACTTGTCCAGTTTGCCAGAACTCATAAAAATCACGGCGGCTGGAGTTGGCAGCACGCGCGTTGTTTCTAATGTACCACACGCAGACGCGCCGTCAAATGCACGTCCGCAGCGGGCGCAGGCGCACCATCACCATTCAATGACGGCCGAAGCCCAGGTAAATCCGGCACCAAACACCACCAACAACACCAAATCTCCGCTTTGGATGCGCCCCTGTTCCACAGCTTCATCGAGAGCAATGGCCACCGAGGCCGCCGAAGTGTTGCCGTACTTGTCCAAATTCATGAACACCTGATCCGGCGAAGCCCCCAACCGCTCGGCCACGGCGTCGAGAATGCGCCGGTTGGCTTGATGGGGTATGATGCATTTAATCTGCTTGATATCGAGGTTGCAACGGCGCAGGGCTTCCTGCCCGGCTTGGACCATGGCGGTGACGGCGTTTTTGAAAGTTTCTTTGCCGTCCATCTTCAAATAATGCAGCCGCGCCTGAACACTTTCCGGCGTGGCAGGCTGACGGCTCCCGCCGCCGGGCATGCAAAGCAGGTTTCCTTTGCTGCCATCGGCACCCATGCAGGTGACGAGCAAACCGTGATTGTTGGGGCGGCTTTGAAGAACGGCAGCACCCGCACCATCGCCAAAGAGCACGCATGTGTTCCGGTCCTGCCAATCGGTGATGGTGGAAAGTTTTTCGGCACCAATGACCAGCACCGTGTCGTAGGTGCGGGACATGATGAATTGCTGACCGATTTCCAGGGCATATATGAAGCCGGAACAAGCCGCTTCAATGTCGAAAGCTGCAGCCCGCGTGGCGCCGATTTTTTGCTGCACCATGCACGCCGTATTGGGAAACGGCATGTCAGGCGTGATGGTGGCCACGATGATTAAATCCACTTTGTCAGGCGTGACACCCGCCCTCGCCAGGGCCTTGCGCGCCGCAGCCGCCGCCAAGTCACTGGTGCACTGGTCAGGAGCTGCGATACGCCGTTCCCGGATGCCGGTGCGGGTGATGATCCACTCGTCACTGGTGTCCACCATCCTGGTCAAGTCGGCATTGGTCAGGACTCTTTCCGGAACGTAAGAGCCGACCCCGATGATGGAACAGGGGCGTCCGGCATAATTGTGCCGGGCGCGTGGATTGACAAAGCCTTTGGAAGCCGGGGCATTCATGGCGCCATCAGCCCGGAATCGGCGGGGCAAAAACGGCCAAGCTGGCCGGTACAACCGCCGACCCCGGCCGAAATTAACCCTGGACCTTGACGGTCACCACCTGGCGCCCGCGGTAGAAACCGCAAGCCGGACAAACACGGTGCGGAATGTAGGGGGCGGCGCACTGCGGACAAACGCCCAACTGGGGCAGCGTCAAAACACTGTTGTACGCGCGCCGCATGCGCTGCCGGCTGCGTGAGGGTTTTCGTTTCGGTACACCCATATTTGCCTTTCCTGCCTGGCGGCAGTTTCTATTTCAATTTCAACTGATCCAACACGGACCACGGGGAATTAACCCCGCCGGTAGCCGGTTGGCTCGATTTCATTTGTTCCTGTTGCGGCAACCCGCCGCATCCCGGTTCACACAACGGATGTTGCGGAAAGACTAAAAGCATATCTTCCCGCAGGATGGGCGTCAAGTCCACAACATCTTTTTCCACAGGCACCGCCTCCTCCCCGCTGAGCGGCAGGAGCCGGGACCAGTCGGCCAATTCCAATTCAAGGACAAATTCCTTGAGACACCGGACACAGCAACAGTCAAGCCGCAGGGCCAGACGGCCATGCGCAAACACACCCGCCTCCACCTTTTCCAGCTCGATGTCGTACAAAAGAGGCTGGCGCACCTGAAGCATGGCATCGCCGGTCACGATGTCCAATTCTTCCACCGACAACTCGCCCTGGAGGGTGAGGTTTCGGACCTCAAGCTGGCTCAGACTGAAGCGTGCAGACATAGGCGGTTTTCAGCGGACGTCAACGCCGCCGCCGTTGGCGCAATTTCCGGGTCAAAGCCGTTTTGACATGTGCCGGCACAAAGGGGCCCACATCGCCGCCCAGGGTGGCTATTTCCTTGACCAACCGGCTGCTGACGAAAGTGAAGGCTTCCTTCGGCATCATGAAAATCGTCTCGACCCGGGGGTTGAGTTTACGGTTCATCAAGGCCAGTTGGAACTCAAATTCAAAGTCTGACACGGCCCGCAGGCCGCGGATGACTGCCTGGCCGTTTTGTTTTTCCACATAATCAATCAGGAGGCCGTTAAAGGCGTCCACTTCCACATTGGGCATGGTCATGACAGCCCGACGGATGAGGGAGACCCGCTCTTCCAAGTCAAAAAGGGGACCCTTGCCCTCGCTGGGTGCCACGGCCACAATGACACGGTCAAACAACCGGGCGGCCCGCTGGATGATGTCCAGATGCCCATTGGTCAATGGGTCAAAACTGCCGGGATAAATAACCGTGCGCACCATAACAACATGGAACCGCCCTGCAAAGAGGGCGGTGTTGCCGCCGCCCTAGACCGCCTTGTCACCGCTTTCTTTGGTGCGAATGCGCACCGCGTTTTCCAAGGGCAGGATGAACACCTTGCCGTCCCCAATCTTGCCCGTGCGCGCCGCTTTCACAATGGCTTCGATGGCAGGCTCCACCAACGAATCGTGCAGGACGATTTCCAATTTGATTTTGGGCAGAAAATCCACGGTGTACTCGCTGCCGCGGTAAATCTCGGTGTGCCCCTTTTGTTGGCCAAATCCCTTGACCTCGCTGACGGTCATTCCCTCAATACCCAGCGCGGTCAAGGCTTCCTTGACCTCTTCGAGTTTGAAGGGCTTGATAATGGCTTCAATTTTTTTCATCCGTGCCTGCCTTTCCCGGACCAGTTTCCGACTGGGCCAGTTGCATCCTAGCATTGACGCCATCGGTGGCCAACCGGAAATTTTTGCCGGGATGGGTTCTTCTATATTTGCCAACGCTTGCCCCGTCCGACGCCAAACTCCGTGATTTCGGGCGGCATATGCCGGGCCACGTAAAAAGCAAAAACCATCACGCTCAAAAACGTGCCCAGCATGATGCCCGCCACCAACCAACTGGGGATTTGCCCCACCGCCAGTGCTTGATACAGCACCAAGGGCGAATCAATGCGGTAGGGGGTGTGCATGTAAATCTTCGCTATCCACGCCATCAAGATAATCATGAAAATGAAGGAATAATTGCGCCGCAACCGATGGGCAATGGCCTCCACTTGGGAAATCTTGAAGCTGGGAATCAGCAAATCCTCGGTGACCAATTTGCGCCAGTCCCCCTCCAGTCGCTCGGGATTTTGGGCCACCATGGGCGCCAAAAAATGGGCTTCGAGCATCCGCACCCGTGCCTGGAACGCGTCATAAAAACGATACCGCCGGGCTTCAATCCACAACATCACCCACACAATGGCCAGGTTGAAAAAAAAGATGAGATGCGGCACGTCCGGCACGCTGAAGGCCACGGTGAAAATCGTGCCGGTGGAGGTAATGGCCCAGGTGGTTGTCGTGTCCAGACGCTGACGCCACACCATGATGCGGCCAATTTCGCCACGGTAAAAATGCGCCATGGCGTTGACGTAACACTGATCGCGCAGGAGGTCTCGCGGTGGCTTGGCCGGTTGTGAATCACTCATGGTCAGTACTCTCCGCAGGCCGTTCCGGCGCGCACCGCTCAACCGGCGCTGCCGCTGAATTGGTCCTGCTTGTGCTTGAACAACAAATTGAACGTCGTCATCGAACCGTAGCAACGTGTAATGTATTGCTGCAGCTCCACCTTCTCACCGTCGGTCAATTTTTCGTGGGCATTAATCTTTTGTTCCAGGTTGCGCAGGTTGTTGCGCATCATCACAATTTTGTGAAAGAACACCTCCAGGGGGACTTCCTTGGTCTGCAAAGTCGGATCCGCCGGATGCAACACCAGTTTGCCGCCATGCCACCGCGCACCCAGCGACTCCACCAAGCTGTCATCACGTTCCATGCCCAACTCCGCCGCCAGCTCTTTCACCGTCTCGCGGATGATGTCCGCCAGGGGCCGCGCCAGCCCGCTTAACTCCGCCATTGGCTCAGCCGGCTCCAAACCGCTTAATTCGGGGGAAAGTTTCTGTTCCCCGCTGATAAAGTCCACCGTGGCCAGCTTGGCCTCCAACGCCTTGACTTCACCCACTCCATAATGCGGATGCCGCACCTTCATCCCGACATGCATCTGTTCAATTCGCATGCTCCCACTTTAATTTCTTTCCATCCTCCCCAACAGCCCAAAATGCGGCGAAATTAAAAAAACTGCCCAGCCCGTTTTTATCCCTCGCAGGTGGTGGGCTGGGAAACATCCGCGACATCCTTTTTCGGCCACAACGCCACCGGCTCTTCATGATCCAAATGAGCGGCACATATCGCAAAAAATTCAGCCCGTGTTTTTGCCCGTCGCGTGCCGTGCAAAAACGCCTCCGGTTCCGGCAACCCCAGCCCTACTTGATTGCTGAACTTTTTGAGCGCCTGCACCTGACATGCCTCGCTGACATCCGGCGTTGATGTGGCCTCGTCCAACGCATGCAAATACGCCAACACCTCACGTCCCTTTGGCAGAGTCACCGGCCGCCCGGACAGGTGCTCGCGTATCTGCCGGAACAACCACGGATTGCGGATGGCTCCGCGCCCCAACATCAAACCCTTCGTACCGGTTTGATGCAGCACACGCGCTGCATCCGCAGGGCTGAAAATGTTGCCATTGGCCAGCACGGGACACCGCAATGAGGCGGCCGCTTGGGCGATCAAATCATACCTCACCACCCCACCATAACCATCGGCCACCGTCCGCCCGTGCACCGTCAACAAATCCAGGGAGTGCTTTGCAAAAAGAGGCAGAAACTTTTCAAACTCCGCAGCATCGGCAAAACCAACCCGCGTCTTCACAGTGAACGGGATGGGGATGGCCTCGCGCAACTTGCCAAGAATCATGTCCACTCGTTGCGGCTCACGCAGCAATCCGCCTCCGGCGCATTTGCGGTACACCACCGGCGCCGGACACCCCAAATTCAGATCAATTCCCGCAACCGGATGCGCGGCCAATGCCCGGGCCGTCCGAATCAACGCCTCAATGTCGTTGCCAATCATCTGCGCCAACATGGGTCGGCCTGTGGGATTTTCATCCACACAACGCAGGATGCTCTTTTCCGGGCGCGAAGAAGCATGGACCCGGAAATACTCGGTCACGTAGAGGTCGGCGCCCCCAAAACTATGCACGAGCCGGATGAAAGGCAGCGTCGTCACGTCCTGCATCGGTGCCAGCGCCAACACCGGCACGCCCCGCCCCCATAATCCCCGAAATGCATCCACCGGATTCATGCTCAACTCAGGCTGCAGATGACGCCAGGGACCTCTGACGAGCCAACCAAAGCCCTCCCGCCGTCAACAAACCATTGACGAGTAACAATTCGTTGCTGAACTGGTAACCGCCAAACCAGGCAGGTCCATATAATTCCAACACATAACAAACCACCGGCGGCAACAGACAGGCCAGCGGCGTCCACGAATCACGCACTTGAATCTTGGTGAACAAACCAAAGAAAAACAGCCCCAACAACGGCCCATAGGTGTAATTGGCCAGCTTGAGCACCAGCAAAATCACCTCCCGCGCATCCAAGGCCTTGAAGACCAAAATCACCAGCAGCAACAGCAGCGCAAAAAAGATGTGTACCTGATGCCGCAGCCGGGTCTTGAACGCCTCGTCCCATTCCCGCCGGCGCTCCATGTCCAGGATGTCCAGGCAAAAACTGGTGGTGAGGGTGGTGAGCACGGTGTCGGCGCTGGCGAACGTGGCCGAGGTCAATCCAATGATGAACATCAATCCGGCCAGCAGCCCCAGGTGTTGCAACGCCAGCAGCGGAAACAGATGGTCCAGATTCCCAGGCTTGGCAATGCCACGGGCGTCTGCGTAGGTGTGCAACAGAGCGCCCAGACACAAAAAGGCCAGGTTCACCACCATCACAATCAGCGCAAACCACCGGATGTTTTTCTGCGCCTCGGGCAACGTGCGGGCGCTCAAATTGCGCTGCATCATGTTTTGGTCCAGCCCCGTCATGCAGACTGCCACCACCATGCCCCCGATGAATTGCTTGGGAAAAAACGTTTTGGCCTGCCAATCCCAAAAAAACACCGTGCTGTACGCCCCATCCCAAAGAGTCGAAAACACCCCACCCACCCCCAAATCCATCTGCCGCGCAATCAACACAATCGAAAGAAACAACCCCAGCAGCAAAAACGACGACAGAAAAGTGTCCGTCCACACAATCGTTTTAATCCCGCCTTTGTACGTATAGGCCATCATCAAAAGAATCATGAATGCCACCGTCACCGCAAACGGCACACCCCAGGCGTCCAACACAAAATATTGAATCACCCCCGCCGTCAAATACAGCCGCGCCGCCGCTCCCAAAAGGCGCGACACAAGGAAAAACGTCGAACCAATCTTTTGCGTGCGGGGCCCGTAACGGCCGAACAGATAGGAATAAATCGAAGTCAAGTTGAGGCGGTAATAGAGAGGCAGCAACACCCCCGCAATAATCAGGTAGCCCAAGGCATACCCCATCACCATCTGGAAATACCCAAATTGCTGCAGCCCCACCTGACCCGGCACCGAAATAAACGTCACCCCCGACAGCGATTCGCCTATCAACCCAAAAGCCAAAATGTACCACCGCGATTTGCGTTCGCCGAGGAAATACGCGTGCGCACCGGCGTGGCGGCTGGTTTTCCACGCAATGGTCACCAGCACCACAAAAAACACACCGATGCAGCCCAATATCAATGCGGGCGTCATGCCGCGCAATCAAACGGACTCAACCGCCCCTTGCCAAGACTTTTATCGGACAACCCGCACATTCCGCACCAAACCACCGCGCCAGCGCGGCCTGTGATCAACTGCCGGCCATCAAGCGGCGGACCGCCTCCCAAACAACCGTCGGCGGCAACCCCGGCAGCCCCTGTGGATGCCGCACCAAATGCACATGCTCGCCCCGTGGACGCCACACCGCTTCCACCGACGGCCCCCACAACACCAACGACTTCACCCCCAAAGCCGCCGCCAAATGGGTAATCCCCGAATCATGTCCCACAAACAAATGACAGCCGCAAAGTTGCCCCGCCACCTCCGTCAAAGGCCGGTTCCGCAACATCGTCAACCGTCCTCCCGCCGCAAGGGCGCTCAACTGGTCCAAACGCTCCCCCTCCGCTTCGCCTCCCACCAAAGTCAAATGCCACGGCGTCTGCTCCAACAATTGTTTTACCAAAGTCTGCCAATGCCGCGCCGGCCAGTTTTTCCGTTCGCTCCCGCTGCCCGGATGCAACGCCATACGCAGCGGTTGTTCCGGTGAAACACTCACCGCCCCTCCCGCCGCCCGACTCAACCGCGGCACGCCATCGGCGCCGACAATATCCACCGCCTCCAACGGCCGTAGAAAAACCTCCGTGGCATGCACCCCGGCCTGTTCATCCGGCCGGTGCGGCCCGGCTATGAACTGCGCGCCAGTGCAGCTCTGCACATTGTCCCGAAACACACCATCCGGGTCGTACAAGTAGGAGACAATCAAACTGAAGGAGGCAAAATATTCGCACAATTCCAGTTCCAATCGCCCCCCACGCACGAAGAAACCCGCCAAAGCACGGCTCTCAATAGGCCGCACTGCATCGGCCAAACCGCCCCATTGCGCGAGGCTTGCGATGTGGGGGTATCCCAAGACTTCCAATGGCGGTTGAGGAAATCGCGCACGCAACGCCGCCAATACCGGCAACGTCAGAATGAAGTCCCCGATGGCACCGCCGCGAATGACCAGAATTTTACGGTGCATGGCCGGACCTAAAATACGAACAAACCCAGCAAAAGCACCAACAACCCAAACGCAGCCCGCAAAGCACTCCCCACCCGCACCCGCTGCTCTGTTGCAGTGGCCCATTGCACCCAATCGCGCATCCGCCACGGCGACACCGTCAACCAGATGCCCGCCACCACCATCGCATACGCCCAAACCACCACCACCAACCGCCACTGGCTCTCCGCCCAACGCGCCGTATCCACCATCAACTTGGCCAATAACAGCATAAACACCGCCGCCCCCCGCACCGCTAGAAAGTCCCGCACAAACAGACACGAACCCACCCCCACTGCAATGAACAAGGCGTAAAGGTACGGCTTCAACGGCTCAAAATCGGCCACCTCCTCCCATCGCACATAATAAATAAACCACGCCGTGCTCAAGAGCATCAACACCACGCCCGTAAGCCCGTGCCGCGGAAACTGCCGCGCCACCGCAGCAAAACGCGCCGGACGCAACAATCCGTAAATATTGGGTGCCACCACCGCCAACCCCAAAACCACGGCCAAGGTGGACAACTTGACAGTTACCATGCGCCCCCGTGTTTAATGCGCCCTCGTTTCCAAGTCACGAAAAAACACCACCCCTCAACTCCGTCCCCTTCCTCGGAAAAAATGCCCGGGCAAGACGATTCCATCCCATGAGGGAGCGATTGGGGGAAAGGAATTCTCACGTCGTAGCGGCTTTGTCGGCGGCTTGGTGCAGGGCGGCCAAGGCAGCTTGGACTTGAGCCACCACCGTGTCCACGGCAGCCTCCACCTTGACGGCTTGGAGAGCGCCCCCACGAGGCTTGATCTCAATCTCGCCTTTGGCCAGCGAGCGTTCGCCGATACCCACACGCAGGGGAATGCCGATAAGATCGGCGTCCTTAAACTTGACCCCAGGGCGTTCATCCCGGTCATCCAACAGGACTTCAATACCGCGAGCAGACAGCTCGGCGTAAAGTTTCTCCGCGGTCTGCATGACGGCGCTGTTGGGTGTGACGCTCAGCGGAGTGATGAGCACTTGCCACGGCGCCACAGACATGGGCCAGCGGATGCCATCGGCGTCGTTGCATTGTTCAATGACGGCCTGAAGGGTGCGGGTCACACCGATGCCGTAGCAACCCATGATGCAGGGATGACGCTGACCGGCATCGTCCAAGAAGCAGGCGCCGAGGCGTTCGCTGTATTTAGTCCCCAACTTGAAGACATGGCCCACCTCGATGGCGCGGCGAATTTTGAGCGGCCGACCTGAAGTCACGCAAAGCTCACCCGCTTTAACGGTGCGGAGGTCAGCCCAATGTTGGACGGGGATGTCCCGTTCAATGTCCACGTGGCGCAAGTGAAAACCATCTTCATTGGCGCCGGTGGTCATTCCTTTGGCACCGCGCAGCGTGAGATCGGCGTAAATAGGATGTTGGGTGACTCCCACGCCCCCGAGACTGCCCGGGTGCGCCCCCAAGGCAGCGAAGACTTCCTCCGGTGTGGCAGGCCGGAATTCATTGGTGCCGAGAATGCCGGCCAGTTTGGCCTCGTTAAGTTGGTCGTCACCGCGCAGCAGGATGAGCACGATGCGGCTGGAGACCAGATAGACCAAGGTTTTGATTTGCCGCTCAGCAGCCACACCAAAGGGCGGCTGCGCCAACGCCTCGATGGTGGTAACACCCGGCGTTGGAAATTTCTCTGGCGCAGCACCCGTGGATTCAGAGGGGGTGGGAATCAAGGGGCCGCGGCTGGTGGCTTTTTCGATGTTCGCGGCATAAGCGCCGGTTTCACAATAAACCACCTCGTTTTCGCCGGTCTCGGCCGGCACCATGAATTCGTGGGAAAATTTGCCACCGATGACGCCGGTATCGGCCTCAACGGGATAGGCTTGCAGCCCGCATCGGGCAAAGATGCGTGCATAAGCTTGGTACATTTTTTGATAGCTCACCTGCGCGGCTTCATCGGTGGAATCGAAGCTGTACGCATCTTTCATGATGAACTCGCGCGCCCGCATCAGGCCAAATCGGGGGCGGATTTCATCCCGGAACTTGACCTGAATTTGATAAAAATTTTTGGGCAACTGCCGGTGGGACTGAATCTCGGCGGCGGCCAGGGATGTAATGACCTCCTCATGAGTGGGCCCCAGGAGCCACTCCTTCTCCGCGCGGTCCTTGACTTTGTAGAGGACTTCCCGGGCCGTCTCATAGCGCCCGCTTTGTTTCCAGATTTCGGGCGGTTGAAGGGCCGGCATGAGAACTTCCAATGCGCCGGCGCGGTCCATTTCTTCGCGGACGATTTGCTCCACCTTGCGAAGGGCGCGCAATCCCAGCGGTAAAAAGGTGTAGAGGCCGCCGGCCAGCTTGCGGGCCAGGCCGGCACGCAGCAGAAGTTTGTGGGACGGAATTTCAGCCTCCGCCGGGCTTTCTTTAAGTGTGGGGATGAAGGTTTGAGTCCAACGCATAAAAAAATGTTTGAGTAGTCAATGCGAGCAGCAATGGTGTTTTAGTGCAGCACGTCTGGGACGAGCTTGGGCCGGCGGGCGCACGATGGTAACCACAACGCCGCCGCTCATTTGACGGAATTGACCAATGGGGCCAGCCCTTGGATGCGGACTTCCAAACGGTCACCAGAAGTAATGGGGCCAACACCGGCAGGAGTGCCGGTCAGGATGACATCGCCGGGCAGAAGTGTCATGTTGGTGGAAATGAAACTGACCAACTGAAAACAGTTGAAGATGAGTTGACCCGTGTTTGAGTTTTGCCGCAATTGACCGTTTTGAAACAACTGGATGTTAAGATCATGGGGGTCAATCTTGGTTTCAATAAACGGCCCCAAGGGGGTGAAGGTGTCGAAAGACTTGCAGCGGCACCACTGGCTTTCCGAATTTTGGATGGTGCGGTCGCTGATGTCCTGCGCGGCAGTGTAACCGAAAATGTAACGTGCAGCCGCCGCGGGGGTGACGTTGCGCACCCGGCGCCCGATGATGATGGCCAGCTCGGCCTCGTAATCGGTGCGGTGATGGGGAAAGGGAATTTCAATCTTGCCGCCATCCGGCAGAAGGGAAGTGGGAGCCTTGAACCAAAACAACGGCTCCTTGGGCAGAGGCTTGCCGGACTCGCGGGCATGGTCGGCATAGTTCAACCCCACGGCGATGACTTTCGACGGCGTCACCGGCACCAAAGTGCGCACGCCCTTTTGCGGCATCGGCTTTTTGTCAAAAGATGGCGAGCCGAACACATCGCCGCGGAGGCGATAAAGTTCGCCGTCCACCACTTTGGCGAAGAAGATATCATCGCCCTTCTGGAATCGGCCTATGGCAGCCATAGTATCTTTTGAAGATTAACAAAAGTGACCCGCCCGCCGCAAGCGCGAATCGCCATGCCCTGCCGCTCAAGGCGCAACCCGTCCCAATGGGAGCAAATTTTGAAAAAATGGCCGGCAGCAATTTTGTTTTCCACAGGTGTTTTTTATGGCAGGCTGGGGGGGACATTATGAATGGGACACAGGCAAATTTGTGGCAGAGATTTCAACGTTATTACAGTGAATATCCCGAGCTGGGGCTGGCGGTGGATTTGAGCCGCATGGCTTTTGCGCCCGATTTTTGGGACAAGATGGAGCCGGCCATGCAGCGGGCGTTTGCAGAAATGCAGGCCCTGGAGGGGGGGGGCCTTTCCAACATGGATGAACAACGGATGGTGGGGCATTACTGGTTGCGCGCGCCTCACCTGGTCCCCAAAAAACACCGGGCGCTGGCCCGCGAAATCACGCAGACCATTGCCGACATCAAGGCGTTTGCGAGGGATGTACACGAAGGGCGCGTGACCGGTGAGCGGGGGCCGTTCAAGAATCTGTTGCTCATCGGCATCGGCGGCTCGGCGCTGGGGCCCCAGTTTATCGCCAATGCGCTGGGGCACCCGTTGACGGACAAATTAAATGTGTACTTCTTTGACAACACCGACCCCGACGGCATGGACCGCGTTATGGCTTCGCTGGTCTTGGAATTGGGGCAGACGCTGTGTCTGGTGATTTCCAAGTCCGGCGGCACCAAGGAAACCCGCAATGGCATGGTGGAAGCGGCGCAAGCCTATGCCCGCGCCGGACTGCGCTTTGGGGCTCATGCGGTGGCCATCACGGCGCGCGGCCTCAACAGCCAGTTGGAAAAACTGGCCCAACAGGAAAAGTGGCTGCGGATTTTCCCGATGTGGGACTGGGTGGGAGGCCGCACAAGCGTGACCTCGGCGGTGGGATTGCTCCCCGCGGCACTGCAAGGCCTGGATATAGATGCCTTTTTGGCCGGAGCGCGGGCCTGCGACGAAATCACCCGCCAGCCGCAAACCCAACGAAACCCGGCGGCCCAACTCGCCGCAATGTGGTATTACGCCGGACAGGGGCGCGGAGCACGGGACATGGTCGTGCTGCCGTACAAGGACCGGCTGGAGCTTTTCTCCAAATACCTCCAACAACTCATCATGGAATCCCTCGGCAAGGAACTGGACAGGGACGGGCGGCTGGTGTGCCAAGGGTTGACGGTGTACGGCAACAAAGGGTCCACCGACCAACACGCTTACGTGCAACAGTTGCGCGATGGTCTGAATAACTTTTTTGTCACGTTTATTGAAGTGTTGCGGGATCGCCAGGGCGAAAGCATCGCTGTGGAGGGCACGGCGACCACGGGGGATTTTCTCCAGGGCTTTTTGTTGGGCACCCGCCAAGCCCTGTGGGAAAACGGGCGGGAATCGCTGACGCTGACACTCCGGGAAGTTTCACCGTTTACGGTTGGAGTTTTGATTGCCTTGTTTGAGCGCGCGGTGGGTCTGTATGCCTCGCTTATCAACCTCAATGCCTATCATCAGCCGGGGGTTGAGGCGGGCAAGAAGGCCGCAGGGCGCGTGCTGGAGTTGCAGGAAAAAATGCGGCAATACCTGGAGCGGCGGCGCGGGAAATTTCAAACACTGGCGGCCATGGCCCAGGCGTTGAAGGCCGAAGATCAAATCGAAACTTTGTTCAAAGTTTGCGAGCATCTTGCCGCCAACCCAGACCGCGGTTTGTTGAAAAAAGCCGGACGCACGCTGCCTGAAAACGCCTATGCACTGGCACCCAAAGATACCGGCAAGCAGCGGCGCAAAGCATAATCCCTCGCCGGGTCCGATGCGATGCGAGCCTGCCGCTGATGGAGGCGGCGCTGTGACATGAATCCTTGGGTGTGGATATTGGCCGGCCTGTCCGGCCTGAGCCTGCTGTTGCTGCTCTGGCAATGCGTGGCAGCATGGCGGTTTCCACTTCATCAACGCACGGCCCGGCCCGGATTTCATCCCGGCGTCACGCTGTTCAAACCGTTGAAGGGTTGCGACAGCGAAACTCGTGCCTGCCTGGAGAGCTGGTTGACGCAGGATTACCCCGGGCCGGTGCAGGTGCTTTTCGGGGTGGCCTCCGAGCTGGACCCTGTGGTCATGGTAGTGCGTGAGCTGCTGGCCGCGCATCCCGAGTGCGACGCCCGCCTGGTAATTTGCCGGGAGGACCGCGGCGCCAATGCCAAGGTATCCACCCTGTTGCAATTGGCGGGCGAGGCACGGCATGAGTTGTGGATTATCAGCGATGCCGACGTGCGCGCGCCGCGGGATTTGCTGCCCAGTTTGGTGGCGCCATTTCATTTGCGGGAAACAGGGTTGGTGACGTGTTTCTACGAGCTGGCCAATCCATCCACCTTGGCGATGCGCTGCGAAGCTGTCGCGGTGAACGGAGATTTTTGGAGCCAGGTGCTGCAATCCAACACCCTTCAACCCATGCAATTCGCCTTGGGCGCGGTGATGGCCGTGCGGCGCCGCGCCCTGCAGGAGGTTGGCGGTTTTGAGGCGCTGAAAGATTTGCTGGCGGACGATTACCATCTGGGGCGGCTTGTCGCCGAACGCGGATGGCGCATCGAATTATGTCCGGTGGTGGTCAGTTGCATGGAATCAGCGCAAAGCTGGGCACAGGTGTTTCGACATCAGTTGCGTTGGGCGCGGACCATTCGCGTCTGCCGTCCCGTCCCTTACTTTTTCAGCATCTTAAGCAACGGCACCCTTTGGCCGGTGCTGTTGATGTTGGCGGCATGGGAACTGCCCTGGACGGGCGTGGGTTGCCTGTTGGTGGCCATTCGGGCTGCGGCGAGTCTTTGGTTGCAAAACCGGCTGACCCGACAGCGGGGACATGTGTTTTATGATTTTCTGGTGGTGGTGAAGGACTTGATGCAGGCCGTGGTCTGGTTGCTGGCCTTTACGGGCAATTCCGTGGAATGGCGCGGCCAAAAAGCGCGCGTGACACGCGACGGCCGCCTGGTTGCGGCTTGACGTGTCTGCGGGCGCAACGCAAGTTAACGGCATGAAACGACCCATCCCCGCTGATTCTCCTTTGACTTCCCGGCGCCTGTTTGTGTCGCGCGTTTTGCAAACCGGAGCGCTGGCACTTGGGGGACGTGCATTGTTCACCGAGGCATCAGCCGCGGCGGTTTTGCAAAGTGAGCGTCCGCGCATCACCCACGGAATTGCCAGCGGCGATGTCACGCCCCATGAAGCCGTGATTTGGGCACGGGCCGACCGCACAAGCCGGATGTATGTGGAGTGGAGCACGGTGGAATCCATGAAGGACGCACGGCGGGTGGTGGGGCCGCTGGCGTTATCCTATACCGATTACACGGCAAAAACCATTTTGACCGGCCTGCCCGCTGGCCAGCGGATTTTTTATCGCGTAACGTTTGCCACCCCCGAAGGCGTGATGAGCGAGCCGGCAAGAGGCCACTTCATCACAGCCCCATTGGACCGGCGTTCGGTGCGTCTGGCGTGGTCCGGCGATACCTGCGGGCAGGGCTATGGCATTGATGAATCCCGCGGAGGTTTTTTGTCCTATCGCACCATGTTGAATTTGCAGCCCGATGTGTTCATCCACTCCGGGGACTGGATTTATGCAGATAACCCCTTGGAGCCGGTGCGCAAATTGCCCACCGGCGGGATTTGGCGCAACGTTGTGGCCGAGGGCAAGGAAAAGGTGGCTGAAACGTTGGATGAATTCCGCGGCAACTATCGTTACAACTTCCTGGACCGGCACTATCGGACGTTTCACGCCGCGGTGGCCACCTTGGGCCAATGGGACGATCATGAAGTGCGCAACAATTGGTATCCTGGTCAAATCATTGAAGACAAACGGTACACGGAGAAAAACGTGGATCGTTTATTCCGGCGCGCCCAACGGGCGTTTTGGGATTATGTGCCTTTGCGGCCCGATGCGCAGATGCGCATCTACCGCCACATTCCGCGTGGCCCATTGTGCGACGTATTCCTTCTGGACTGCCGCACCTACCGCGGTCCCAACGGTCCAAATCGCCAGACAACCCGCAGCGCGGAGTCTGCGTTTTTGGGGGAGACGCAGTTGGAGTGGCTCAAGGAGTCCCTGCGGGCCAGCCGGGCCACCTGGAAAATCATCGCCAACGACATGCCCATAGGCATGTTGATTCCCGACACCCGGGGCACTTATGAAAATTGCTCCAACGGCAACGGACCGGCCTTGGGACGCGAGCTGGAATTTGCGGAGCTGTTCCGGTTTCTCAAGGAAAACCGCATCCGCAACGTCATCTGGCTTACGGCGGATGTGCACCATGCCATCACGCACCACTACCACCCGGACCGTGCGGTGTTCAAGGACTTCGACCCGTTTTGGGAATTTGTCAGCGGCCCTTTGCACGCCGGGACTTACGGGCCGGGCCAGTTGGACAACACCTTCGGTCCCAAGGTGGAATGGAACTCGCGCGCGCCGGGTGCGCCGGAGGCGGGGCCGTTTAATGACCAGCAATTTATCGGCGTGGTGGATATAGAGGGGCCAAGCGGGCGCTTGACCGTCACTCATTACAACCGCGACGGCCAGGCGCTGGCCAAAACAAGCTTGGAACCGGAATCAGTCTGAAGCCTGCGTGACGTTATGGATATTCGGTTTCTTCTTGGTCCTGCGGGCAGCGGCAAAACATGGCGTTGCGTGGAGGAAATACGCAATGAACTGCTGGCTCGTCCCGAAGGGCCGCCCTTGGTTTTATTGGCTCCCCGTCAAGCCACCTTCCAACTGGAGCGCCAGTTGCTCGCCGATGGGCGGCTGCCGGGCTACAGCCGGTTGTTCATCTTTTCCTTTGCGCGCCTGGCCGGTTTTTTGTTGGGCCAATGGGGAGAAGCACCAGCACGGCTGCTTAATGACGAGGGACGAGTCATGGTGCTGCGTGCTTTGTTGCAGCGCCATGCCGCGGAGTTGAAGGTTTTCCGCGCCACCGCCAGCCTGCCGGGTTTTGCCCATGAACTCAGCCGGTGGCTGCAAGAATTGCAACAGCATCAAATCACTCCTGAAACCTTGGAGCGGGCAGCGGCCAAGTTGAGCGGCCACCCCAATCTGGCCGCCAAGTTGCACGACACAGCATTGTTGTACCGGGCCTACCAACAGTGGTTGCAAGACCAAGCCCTGGGCGATGTGGACGGCCTCCTCCCGCTGGCGGCTGCGCGTTTGCGGCAAATGCACAAACAGCGCCAAGGCTTTATCATTGCAGGTTTGTGGATGGATGGCTTTGCGGAAATGTCCCCGCAGGAACTGGATTTTTTGGCAGCGCTCGCGCTGCACTGTGAGCGGATGACCCTGGCTTTTTGTGTGAATGACAAAGTCACGGAGGACTTGCCTCTGTTGCATCCACATGCCGTGGTGGCGCGGACTTTGCGGCGCTGCGCTACGCAGCTTGAGGCGTTGGACGGAGCCGAATTACATTATGAGATTTTAAAACATAACGGGCCGCCCATACGATTTGCCTGCAACAGTGCGCTGGCCCACGTGGAACTGCATTGGGGAGTCCCTGTTCCACCTGCATACGAAACGCCAACTTCCGCTCTCCGCTTTGCAGTGTGTTCAAATGCCGAAGCCGAAGTCATCTTTGCGGCACGCATCATTTTGCAACACGTGCGCAATGGCGGACGTTTCCGCGATTTGGCCGTTTTGGTGCGGCGGCTGGAATCACATGAGGCGCTGCTCAAGCGCATTTTCCGCAAATACGAAATCCCCTTCTTTTTGGATCAACGAGAGTCCATGGCGCATCACCCGGTGGCCGAGCTCACACGCTACGCGCTGCGCGTAGTAGCCTACGGCTGGCAAAACACCGATTGGTTGGGCGCGCTCAAGACAGGGTTGGTGGACATCCAAGACCACGAGCTGGACGAATTGGAAAACCTGGCCTTGAAACTTGGATTGGATGGGAAACGCTGGTTGCAATCCTGGGAAAAAGAAGAGGAAACCATTGCGTATTGGGAGCATAAACGCCGCCGGCTGGTCGAGCCATTTGAAGCATTGGCACAAATGGTGAGAAGGCGTCCAAGCGGAGTTTCGGGTGAAGAAATTGCAGGTGCCCTGCGCAAACTGTATGCAGATTTGAAAGTGCCCGACACTTTGCAGAAGTGGGCGGATGCGCCTCCGGCGGGTGCCGATGACGTGCCGCCGGCGGCCCATGCCAGCGTGTGGGAAGCGGTGCAGCAATGGCTGGACATGTTGGAGCAGGCCATGGGTGATCATCAACTTCCACTGGTTGACTGGCTGCCCATTCTGGAGTCCGGTTTGAGCCAGCTCAGCGTGGGAGTCATCCCCCCGGCGATGGACCAGGTGTTGGTGGGGGCAGTGGACCGTTCACGGCAACCAGAGTTGCAAACACTGATTGTTTTGGGAATGAACGAGGGTCTCTTTCCAGCGCCTCCACAATTGCCGCTGTTGATGACGGTGAATGACCGCGAGGCCCTGGCGACCAAGTGTGAATTGGAATTGGGCTGGAGTTTGGCCGGCTGCCAAAGCACTGAACATTATCTGGGTTACATCGCCTGCACCCGCCCATCCTCTTCGTTGGTGGTGACGCGGGCCGAAGTGGATGCAGAAGGCCGGCCCCTGAACCCGTCCCTGTTTTATCTGCGGTTGCAACAAATGTTTCCCGGCGTGGCGGAGGAAACGTTCACCGGCCAAATCAGGCCCGAGGAGGCATTGCATCCCATCGAACTGTTGCCTTGGATGATCAGAGCCGCAACGCTGCCGGAGGCGCTAGCGCAAAGAGCACCCGCCCAAGTGCGCGCCTTGCGCCGGTATGCACCGGACCAGCGGCTCAGCCAAGCAGCGGTGCAGCGGCTTTTTGGACAGCGGCTGGTGACCAACGTAAGCGCGCTGGAAACGTATGCAGCCTGTCCTTTCCGGTTCTTTGTGGAAAAAGTGCTGCGAGCAGAGGAAAGGCAGTTGTTCGCCGCGGATCCTTTGCGCTGCGGTTCTTTCATGCACGAAGTGCTGGCCAAGTTTCACTGGCTCATCACCGAGCAGGGACGGCGGTGGCGTGACCTAACGCCCGAAGAGGCCAAAGCTCTGATAACAAAGGCCGCAGAGGAAGTCTCCCCGGACTTTCATCACGGCGTGATGGAGGCCAATCCCCGTCATCAATGGATGCGCACTCTGTTGTTGGAACGATTGCAGGAATATGCGATGCAGGCCGTGGGTTGGATGCGGACCTATCAACTCGACCCCTGGCGCGTGGAAGTGGGCTTTGGCTTCGATGCCAACCAAGGAAAGGGCACCGCGTTTCCAATGTGGCAGGTGCCGTTGGAAGGGGGCGGTGAAATCCTCCTCCAAGGGCGCATTGACCGGCTGGACCTCTACAAATCAAAAGCAGATGACCTCGCATGGGCGGTGGTGTTCGATTACAAATCGAGCGAAACAGAAGTGAAACCGCTGGAACTTTTTCACGGCCTGGACCTTCAACTGCTGACTTATCTAAACGCAGTTCAAGCCTTGCCCGAGTTGAGGCAGGCGGTGGGGTGTTCGGAAATCCGGCCTTTGGGTGCTTTCTATATCAGCATCACCGCCAGCCCCAAATCGGGGAGATCACGCTCCAATGCCCGCGAGGAAAACAAAACCCCCGCCGCTGCTTTTCCCCATCATGGCCGGTTTAATGGCAACCACTGGAAATTGTTGCATGCCGAAGCCGATGCAGTTGAGTCCGCCGAGCCGTTCAACTTCAAAGTCAAGAATGGCAAGGCAACAACCAAAGGTGCAATGGACGAGGAGGCTTGGGAAGAACTGCTCAAACAAAACCTGCAACACATCCGCCATTTCGGCGCGCGAATTTTGGCCGGTGAAATGAGTGTGGCCCCTTACCAAATAAACAGGGAAAAGGCATGCGATTCATGCACCTGTGCAGCGGTTTGCCGGATTGATTTGGGGTGTCATCCTTTTCGTATTCTGCAGTCGCCTCCCAAGCAAAATAAATCAGCGGCCAACAAGCAGGTATGAGCGGTAACTCCGTTTATCGGGGACGGTTGGCGCCTTCGCCCACAGGTTGGCTGCACCTGGGACATGCGCGCACTTTTTGGGTGGCGTGGGAGCGCGCACGCCGGCAGGCGGGAGTGCTCGTCTTGCGCAATGAAGACCTGGACGCTCAACGGTGCAGGCCGGAATACGTCACCGGAATGTTGGAGGATTTGCGCTGGCTGGGTCTGGACTGGCAGGAAGGTCCGGATTGCGGCGGAAATTTCGCGCCCTATGACCAAAGCCGAAGGCGTTCGTGGCATCTGGAAGTCTTTGAGCAGTTGCGCCTCAAAGGGTGTATTTATCCCTGTGTTTGCTCACGCAAAGATGTTTTGCAAGCCCTGGCCGCCCCGCACGCCGGGGAAGAGGAACCAGTTTATCCGGGGCTTTGCCGGCCTGAAAACAGGCATCCCCCGATTGAACTTCCCGACCCCGCCCATGTCCGGCACCGGGACGCCACTGGCCGGCGTGTAAATTGGCGTTTCCGTGTGCCCGATGGTGAGGTAATCGAATTCGTGGACGGCGCCGCCGGAACACAACGTTTTGTGGCGGGAAAAGATTTTGGTGACTTTGTGGTGTGGCGTCATGACGATGTGCCGGCCTACCAACTTGCCGTGGTGGCCGATGATTACGCAATGCAAGTCACCGAAGTGGTGCGCGGGGCGGACCTGCTTTTGTCCACAGCCCGGCAACTGTTGCTCTATCGCGCCTTGGGATGGAGCCCGCCGGCCTTTTTTCATGTGCCGTTGATGAATGACGAACGGGGAGTCCGCCTGGCCAAACGCCATGATGCACTGAGTCTCCGTGCCCTGCGGGCCGCCGGCGCAGACCCGTCCGCCTGGCATGCCGAGTGGAGGGCGTGGATGGAACAAATCGGCGGAGCTTGAGCATCGGTCGGATTTTTGGTGTCGGTCAATGTCTGCGCTTGCGAGACAGCGCCGGCTGCGGCATGATTAAGACATGGGTTTACCCCAACAGCCGGTGACGTTGACCCCGGAACAAATCGCGGACTTGAATCAAAAACTCTCGGCCATGCGGCACAGCATCAACAACCACTTGGCGCTGTTTGCCGCGGCGGGGGAAATCCTGCAAATCAAGCCGGAGTCCGCCGGCCGGGTGGCGGGTTATTTGCAGGAGCGTCCAGCCCAAATCAGCCAGGAAATCCGCCGGTTTTCAGACGAGTTCGAGCGGGTCTTCGGCATCACCCGCGACCCGGAATCACCTCCGCAATGAGGCTTTCCATAAGGGCCGGCTAGTCCCAGCCCATTTGCCTCCACCATCGCTCCAATTGTCCGGTGTCAAAGTCCGCGAGCACGTGGCCGTCCACTTCAATCACCGGCGCGAGCGTTTGTCCGCTGAGGGCATACATCTGGGCCCGGTGTTCGGGATTGTGAATGACATCCAGGGCTTCGTATGGAATCCCACGGGCCTTGAGCCAAGCCTCTGCTTGATGGCACCACGGACAATACGGTTTGATGAAGAGGCGAATGGAGCGGGGAGACATGGACTTCAACTTTCCACTAAAAACGTGTCGTCGTGCTCGTAAGCCGGCGCGCAGCAACACAACAACCGCAACGGCTCCGAGCCGGTGTTCCACAACTTATGCCGGTGCCCAGGCGGGATGGCGATGGCATCCCCGGCCTTGACGGGACGTTCTTCGCCCTCAATCCGCATGCGGCCCTGACCGGCTACAATAAAATAAATCTCCTCGGTGCGGGCATGGTAATGCTCAACGGTGGCACCTCCCACCGGCAAACGTGCCTCGGCAAGACTTTGGTGCCGGATGGAAGAATTGCGCGGCGCCAATAATTCACGGATTTCAGAGCCATCCTTGGTGATGAACGGTGCCAATTCGTCGAGGTTTTTGACTTCCATACCCAAGACAGGCTTCACTTCCGCCTCCGGGCCTTGTGATGCGGAGGAACGCCTGTGGAATGGTGGAGCCGAGGGGAGTCGAACCCCTGACCTTCTCATTGCGAACGAGACGCTCTACCAACTGAGCTACGACCCCACAGTTCGCCATTGCCGCAGCACTGAGGCGCTGCAACATTTCAACTATGCCCGCCTTCCCGCTCTTGGCAAGCAACTTTTATGTGCGCCTGCGCTGTTTGCGCTCTGCCGGTGGCTGTGGCGTCCTGCTTCAAGCCACGCTGCAAGGCGCCAGCACAGCGTCGGTCATGCCGTGTATGATTTTTTTATCGGCAGGACACAACGTGGCCAACACCCCGCCCAATCGAGCGCGGGCGGTGGGAAATTCTCCTGTGACGAAATAATAAGGACACAACCGCACCCGCGCCGGAAAGTTGATCGTCCGGCGATGCTGAAAGTCAAAGTAACCGGCCTCCACCTGGCGCGGGTGGGAATAGGTCTGCAAAATGAAGGGGGACTTGTCAAACGCCGCCAGCGCATGATCCACGGCCTGGCTCCATTCGGCGGCGGAAAGATCGTGCCCCACATAGACCCCGCGCGCACCCCACGCGAGTTCAGAAAAGCCGGAGATTTTGATGACCAGTTGGCGTTGGCGTTGGGAGAGTTGTTTGAGTTGCTCCCAATGTCCCAACTCCAACCGGGGAATCGCGGCATGAGGAGGCAAGGGTGCAGGGTCCATCATCCACGTGTAGGGGATATGCCTTTTCAGGCGCGCCTGAAAACCCTCGCCCAACTCCCGCCGCCAATAGTCCTGAAGATGCGGATTCCAAAAAAGGGCAAAGAGACTTTTTTCCTCAAGCGCGGGCTTGGGGGGAGGGGTAAGGGTGATGTCCCCCGCAGCGGCCATCTCAAAAAGCCTTTGGGCACATGAAATGTTGGGTAAATCGAACAATTCAAAAAAGCGGTAAATGGCGTCCCCCGCCTCAAATTGTGTGACGTTGGTATTTTGAACAATAAAGCGGTTGGGCTCCAATGCCTCGGCAAGCCATTCCATCTCCGGCCGGTAGGTGGCGGCTTCTTCCGAAATCAAGATGCGCACTCTGGATTGAGAGGGAAAGATGGAGGCAAACCCTTCCTGCATGCCTTGTGGGCCGCCGATTAGTTCGGCGGGTTCGGCCTGCATGAGCGGCGAATCAGCGTAGGCTTGTTGGAGCCACGCCGTGAGGCCAATCCCGCCGGGCACACTGTCGAGCTCGGTAATGTGAAAGCCATCCTCGGTGAGCAGCAGATCGGGGCGGATAACCCGTGGAAGCTCCTTGCGGAAAGCGGCATGATTTTGCCATTCGAGCAATTCCTCTGGTTTGCCGGCATCCAACCATTGGGCAATCCAGGGAGGCATTTGGCCGGAGCGACTGCGCCGATACAAGAGGTTGGCCGCCTGGTAAAATTGAAGCAACACCCGTCCCAGGCTTTCCAACTCGCGGACAAGAGCCGCTTCAAGGGGAAACGGGCGGAGGGCGATTCGCCAAGTTTGCCCGGCAAACAATCCTTTTGCGGGCAGGCGGCCTTGAATAAAGGCAGCCTGCGTTTCCTCCAGCGCAGGAGTGGACTGTGGCGGAGGATGGGAAGAGGGACGGCTCATGCCGGCCGGCGTCAGGTTCGCAACTGACCAGTGCCAAAGCCCAGCCACTTGTAACTGGTCAATTCCTCCAAGCCCATCGGCCCGCGGGCACCGACTTTGTCGGTGCTGATGCCGATTTCTGCGCCCATGCCAAACTCACCGCCGTCGGTGAAGCGGGTGGAGGCGTTCCAATAAACGGCGGCACTGTCCACACCATGCAAAAACGCCTGCGCAGCAGCTTCATCCTGCGTGACAATGGCATCGCTGTGAGCGGAGCCGTACTGGGCGATGTGCGCGATGGCCTCCTGCACTCCGTTGACCACACGCACGTTGAGGATCAGATCGTTATATTCGGTGTAATAGTCCTGTTCGGTGGCAGGCCGAATTTTCCACGCACTGGTTTGGGCGGGCGGGTGCTCGGCAAGGATGCGCCTGCTTTCCTCGTCGCAGCGCAATTCCACACGCCGCGCCGCCAGCATCGCGGCAATGCGCGGCAGGAAACTTTCAGCCAGCGGGCGGTCCACCAAAAGGGTCTCCATGGCGTTGCACACAGCGGGACGCTGGCACTTGGCGTTGATGACGATTTTCTCGGCCATTTCCACATTGGCGGCGCGCTCAACAAAGACATGGCACACGCCCTTGTAGTGTTTGATGACCGGTACCTTGCTGCACTCGGCCACAGCCCGGATGAGCCCCTCGCCGCCGCGGGGCATGCACAAGTCCACGTATTGCGTTAAGGAAAGCAGCGCCGGGATGGCCTCGCGATCGGGAATGGGCACGACTTGAATGGCGTGGGGCGGAAACGCCGGCACCCGCTGTTGCGCCGCCTCCACCATGAGACGCGCAATCATTTGATTGGAACGCATGGCCTCGCGGCCCCCGCGCAAAATGGTGGCGTTGCCGCTTTTGAAACACAAACCGGCGGCATCCGCCGTCACATTGGGACGGGACTCGTAAATGATGACGATGACCCCGATGGGCGTGGAGACCTTGCGCAAGCGCAGGCCATTGGGGCGCGTCCGCTCGTCCAATACCCGCCCCACAGGATCGGGCAGCGCAGCAACTTCGCGCAATCCGCGCGCCATGGCGGCAATGCGTTTATCATCCAATTTCAACCGGTCCAGCATGGCGGCGGACAAGCCCGCGGCCTGGGCGGCTTCGCAATCCTCGGCGTTGGCCGCCTGCAATTCCGGCGCGTGTTTTTCCAGCGCCTCGGCCATGGCCAGAAGGCATTCGTTTTTGCGCTCCGTGCTCCAGGTAGCCAGCTCGCGCGCCGCAGCCCGCGCCTGCCGGGCCAGTTGCGTCATTTGTTCCTGTACGGTCAACATATCGTGTAGATTCCGTAATTCAGATCATTCTAGAAGATTTTAGCCGCGGTGTCATGAAAAAGAAAAACACACCCGGGCAAGCGGGGATGATTTCCCATACCACAGGCGGTTGTTTCAGGTTTGGAGCGTTTGCTCGTCCGCAGGTTCGTGCAGGAACAAGGTCACCACCATCGGCACCAGAAACAACATGCCGACGGCAAGCAGGGTGATTCGAAAATCGGCGCTGGTGGTTTGCGCCCCAAAAACAATGATCGCCACCCCGCTGGCCAGACGCCCAATGTTGTAGCAAAAACCCGCGCCGGTGGTCCGCAGAAGCGTGGGAAACAAGGGGGGTAAAAACATGGTATAAAGGCCGAACAATCCACTCCAAAAACCAATCGCCGGCAACCAGAAGCCGGTCAGCCAGCGGTAATCCCATTCCCGCCCAAAGGCGCCGATGAACGTGGCCACCATTCCCGCGCTCATCAACGCAATGGCCCGGCGGTAGCCCAACTTGCGCGCCAGTGCGCCCGCAACAAAATTGCCAAGGATGGAGATGCCGATAATCCAGAAAAAGGTTTGGGCCACAAGTCCGCGCTTGGCTTCCATGCTCCACTCACGCAACTGCGCCAAATTCATGACGTGATGCTGCTGCCAAAACATGAAAGCCCACCATCCCGAAAGGCCGGTGGCGCACACGATGATGGTCAACAAGGTGACGCGCCGCACCTTGCCGTGAAACAAATCCCAGACTCCCGGAAGCTTTTCGTGAGCATTTCGGGTGGACTGCCGGGCTTTGGCCCATTCCTCAGGCTCAGGGACGTGGCGGCGTATCCACAAAACAATAAACGCAGGCAGCACGCCCACAAGAAACACCCAACGCGGATTGATGCCCTTCATCAAAAAGGCCGTCAGACAGGCCAGCAAAATGCCAAGGTTCACGCCGGTTTGCAAAACGGCGGCGATCCAGGGGCGCCAACGTTTGGGCCAGGTTTCCGAGAGCAAGGCCGAGCCTACGGCCCATTCGCCCCCGATGCCCAAGGCCGAGATGAAGCGAAAAATCATCAAGTGCCACCATGTTTGCGCCACAGCGGACAGTCCGGTGAACAGAGCATACGTGAGGATGGTCAGACACAACGCCCGGCTGCGGCCCAGCAAGTCCCCCAGCCGTCCAAAAAGTCCACCACCCAAGGCCCAGCCGACCATGAAGGCGGCTTGAATGTAGGAGCCTTTTTCCTTCACCTCTGGCGCGTCGCTGGCGGTGACGTGAACCAACGCCATGACAAAAGGCGTGGCCACAAGGGTGAACAGATGCATGTCCAGCCCGTCGAAAAACCATCCCAACCACGCAGCCAGTCCGCTGCGCCATTGGTGGGGCGAGAGTTCCCTCAGCCGCCGGGCTTCCTTGGGAGCGTTGGTGGTCACCCGGCTAGTTCAGCTTGATCGGTTTGAGGGTGATTTTGCGGAAGGCCACCGGACCGTGATCGCCTTGCAACATCAAGGGGCCGGTGGGCGCTTCCGGGGCCTGCTCGTAAGTGGCCGCCCGTGTGGGGCCGGTCACCTCCACATTTTCATGCACCACCTGCCCGTTGTGCACCACTTTGATGAACTTCGCATTTTCCACCTTCTTCCCGCTGGCATCAAAACGCGGGGCGCGGAAAATCACATCAAACGTCTGCCACTCGCCGGGGGGCTTGCTGGCGTTGACACGCGGCGGATGGCCTTCGTAGCCGCGGTTGTCCTTCCACCGCTCGTAAATGCCGCCGCAGTCGGAGTGTTTGGGTTCTTTGACCCCCCAACTGTCGAGTATCTGAACTTCATAGCGCCCCATGAAATAAACGCCGCTGTTGGAATTTTTCGGCACGCAAAACTCAATGTGCGCCTCCACATCACCAAACTCCTGAACACTCAACAAGTCACTGGTCCGTTCATTCCGGCCATTGACCATCACCCCGCGGCCATCTTCAAAAACAAACTTGCGCGGATCGGCAGGGTCGAGCTTGACCCCTTGCACAACCTCCCATTTTCCCCGCGGCTCCCGCCAGGTGGTGAGGTCCTGGCCGTTGAACAATTCCACCGAATCCGGTGTGCAAGCCGTGAGGGATAAAAGCGCCGGCAACACGAGCCAACGAAGACCCGCGCCATAAAAGGGCATTCGATGCTGTTTCATAAAAGGATATGGCCCAAGAAAATGCCGGAGCCGTGCACGGTTGGCAATCCCTCATTTTCAAAGACCCTTGCCGCAGCGGCATAAGACTTGGCGAGTCTCCTGCAGCCGGGTATGTTTTCGTCATGATACTTCGCTACATGCGCCATGCGTGGCAGTGGGTTTTTCTGGCTGCCGTTATCCACGGGCACGGAGGCAATCCGGTTTTCCCAGGTTGGTATGCAGACCCGGAAGCAGTCATCTTCGGAAAGGAGTACTGGATTTATCCCACCTATTCCGCCCCTTACAACCAACAAACATTCTTTGATGCCTTCAGCTCCAAAGACCTGGTAAATTGGACCAAACACAGCCGCATCCTCACCACCAATGAAATCAAGTGGGCCCGCCGGGCCATGTGGGCCCCCGCCGTCGTCGAAAAAGACGGCCGTTATTTCTTCTTCTTCGGGGCCAACGACATTCAAAACGATCAACAAGTGGGCGGCATCGGCGTGGCCGTGGCCGACAAACCCTCCGGGCCTTTCCGCGATTACCTCGGCAAACCCTTGGTGGACCGCTTCCACAATGGAGCGCAGCCCATAGATCAATTTGTCTTCAAGGACAAAGACGGCCAGTACTATCTCATCTACGGAGGATGGCGGCATTGCAACATCGCACGCCTGCGGCCCGACTTCACCGGCTTTGAGCCTTTCCCGGATGGCACGGTGTTCAAGGAAATCACGCCCCAGGGCTACGTGGAAGGGCCGTTTATGTTCATCCGCAACGGGCGCTATTACTTCATGTGGAGCGAAGGAGGCTGGACCGGCCCGAACTATTCGGTGGCCTATGCCATCGCCGATTCCCCGCTGGGACCCTTCCAGCGGATTGCCAAAATTCTCCAACAAGACCCCACCGTGGCCACCGGCGCGGGGCACCACTCGGTCATCCAAATTCCGGGAAAGGACATCTGGTACATCGTCTATCACCGGCGGCCCCTTGGAGAAAAGGATGGCAATCATCGCGTCACCTGCATTGACCGGATGGAATTTGACGAGCAAGGTTTCATCAAGCCCGTGAAAATCACCTTTGAGGGCGTGCCGCCGCATCCTCTCGAATAAACGCTGTTAATCTCCAAGAGCGCCAGGAGAATGCGGCTTTCTGCTCCGAGGCGGGCGGGAGGTAAAGTAAAAAACAGGCTGGAGGCGAAGATGAGTCCCGGTGAATCACGCCCTTGAAAACATTCCTGGAATACTATACATTTGTATAGTAATTTACTTTATGAAAACGTTGACCGAGCAGCAAGCGCGGGTGCTGGCGTTGTTCCAGAATCGTCAGCAGGCGGGCGAACCCATGCCCAGCCTGCGCGAAATTGCAGCGCATTTTGGCTTTCGCAGTCCCCGCGCGGCAGCGTGTCATGTGGCCGCTCTGGAGCGCAAGGGGTGGTTGACTCACGAGCCGGGCAAGGCCCGCTCGTGGCACCTGAACACGCCGTTGGCCCGTCTGCGGCAGGCCGTGGTGGACATCCCGCTGTTTGGGAGCATCCCGGCCGGTTTCGCCGAAGACCGACAGCAGGAGGCCGAAGGCTGCGTGTCGGTGGATGTGCGGACTTTGGGCATTCAGCCGACAGCACGGACATTTGCGCTTCGAGTGCGGGGCGATTCCATGATCGGACGCCACATCATTGACGGAGACATTGTGATTTTGGAGCACGGCCGGACGCCGCGGCCTGGCGACGTGGTGGCGGCGTTGATTGACAATGAAAGCACGCTCAAGACCTATGTGGTGGAGCGTGGCCGGCCGTATTTGAAGGCGGAAAACCCCAAATATCCCAAACTGATTCCCGCCGCCGAATTGGTCATCCAAGGCGTGATGGTGGCGGTGGTGCGCAAAGGAAACGGAACAAAGTAACAAAGCAATCCTGCAACGATTGCTTCTGCTGTTTGTGTTTGCCGAAATCATCCACCTCGACGCCGATGCTTTCTTCGCCTCGGTGGAACAGGCGGCGGACCCGCGGTTGCGCGGGCGGCCGGTGGCCGTGGGAGGAGAGAAGCGCGGAATTATTGCATCGGCTTCGTATGAAGCGCGCCGCTTCGGCATTTACACGCCGATGCCCGCGGCGCTGGCCCGGCGGTTGTGTCCCAAGTTGATTTTATTGCCGGGTGATTTTGAGAAGTACGAGCGTTTTTCCCAATGGATGTTTTCCTATGCGTACGATTTCACGCCCGAGGTGGAGGTGAGCTCGATTGACGAAGGCTATCTGGATGTGAGCGGGACCCGGCGCCCCGGCCTGGAGGTGGCGCAACGGTTGCGGGAGGCCATCCGGCAATCGCTCAAGATATCCGTGAGCGAAGGAGTGGCGGCCAACAAGTTGGTGAGCCAGGTGGCCTCCAAATTGAACAAACCGGCCGCCTTGCTCGAAGTGCCGCGCGGGCACGAAGCTCAGTTTTTAAGCCCGCTTCCCAACCGCTGGCTGCCGGGCGTGGGCCCCAAACTGGGGGAACGGCTGGATGCCGCCGGCTTGGCACAAGTCGGCCAGATTGCCGCCACACCGCCGGAGTTGTTGGAGGTGTGGGTAGGCTCGGTGGCATGGCAGCTTCACCGTTTTGCCCGGGGGTTGGATGACCGCCCCGTGGTGCCCAGCCGCGCTCCGGCAAAATCTTTCGGGCAACAGGAAACCTTCGCGCAGGACATTACAGACGAGGAATACGCACAGGCAGTGTTACGGCGGATGGCCGATGAATTGTTCGCCAAACTGCGCGCCGCCGGGCAAGCAGCCCGCACGCTCACCGTCAAGGTCCGCTACAACGACATGGCCGAGGACCAGGCTGCGGAAAGCCTTCCGGAACCGGTGTGTGTAGAAACCGAGGTGTACGGGCGGTTGCGTCTGCTCTTGAAACGTGCCTGGCGGCGGCGCGTCAGCCTGCGAATGATTTCCCTGCGCCTGAGCCATCTTTATGATGGACGTGTCACCGGCGCATTGGAGTTGATGCCCGGTGACAGCCGGAGCGATGCGCGCCGCCGCCTGGCGGCGGCGGTGGATGCCCTGCGCGAAAAGTTCGGGCGCGGCGTAGTCCGACGCGGACATGATTTCATTCTTGAGGCCGAAAAGGAAAGGGAGGGGGCGGAATCGTTGCCGGTGCCAGCGCGTTGTCACGTTGTCAGGGAACCAAAAGGAAGCCGGTCGGCCTGCGCCGCCGGGCGGGCAGGGCCGTCCGCAGGAAGTCGTCGGCGGGCGGAGATGACGGTGCCGCTGGCACTGCGCAGCTATTATTCATTTCTCCATTCCACTTTGACCATTGAGGACATCATCCGGCTGGCCCGCCAATATGAACTGCCAGCCATCGGGCTGACGGATTTGGGGCATTTACATGGTGCGCCGGAGTTTGTGCGACAGGCCCAGGCTGCAGGCATCCAGCCGGTGGTGGGAGCCGAAGTGACGGTGGAGGGACGGCCCCTGCGTTTGTATGTGGAGAACGCGCAGGGTTATGCGCGCCTGTGCCGGTGGCTCAGCCTGCCCGCGGGCGCATTGACAGAGCGGCTGTTGGCGGAAGGGACCGAAGGGCTGCTGGCCGTGGGCAGGGAAGCGCGCTGGGCGGCGCTGTTTCCGGGGCGATTCTATGGCTTGGTGTGCACGCCGGAAGATGTTGCCCGTTACCCGAAGCGCCTTCCGCTGGCATGGGGGCAGCCGGTGCATTACGCCACGCCGGCCGACCGCCGAAAATTCGAGGTGGTGGAGGCCATCCGCACGCTGACACTCCTGCGTCAGGAACATCCGGCGAAGTCGAAGGGGGAATTTCATTTTCGCACGCCTGCGGAATTGCAGTCCATGTTTGGGCGGGAGCCGCGGGTAGGAGCCGGCAACCGCGAAATTGCCGAGCGCTGCCGTGGGTTCAAATTTCCCTTCGGCCCGCCACAGTTTCCGGCGTTTGTGCCGCCAGACGGTTCAACATCGAGGGCGTTCTTGCGACGACTGGTCTTGGAAGGAGCACGCCGCCGTTACCCTGAACGTTGGCGGCAGGTGCTACCGCAAATCGAGGAGGAGCTGGCCATCATCGGCGAAGTGGGCTACGAGGATTATTTTCTGGTGGTGTGGGATTTGCTCCGCGAATGTCGGCGGCAGGGAATGGACTGGCTGACCCGCGGAAGCGCAGCCGATTCTCTGGTCTGTTATTGCCTGGGCATCAGCAACGTGTGTCCTCTGCGCTTCGACCTATACTTCCGCCGTTTCCTCAACCGCGAGCGCATGGCCATGAACAAACTGCCGGACATTGACGTGGACTTTGCCCACGACCGGAAAGACGATGTCATTGCGCTGCTCTTCAAAAAATACGGCGCAGACCACTGTGCAGTGGTGGGGGGCTTCTCCACGTACCAGGCGCGGAGCGCGGTGGCCGATGTGGGGAAAGTGCTCGGTCTTTCCGAGCATCAGGTGCGGCGCTTCACCGAACATTTCCCCTGGGGGCGGGCGCGAAATCTGGTGGCGTTATTGCGGGAAAGCCCGGATTGCCGGGACCTGCCGCTGGAGGAGGAGCCGTACCGTACAGCGCTGGAAATGGCCGAGTTTCTGGATGGTTTTCCGCGCCATCCCAAGATGCACCCCTGCGGCGTGGTGCTTTCGCGGCAGCCGATGCATGAGCTGACCCCCACCTTCCGCGCCCACAAAGGCTGGCCCACCACCCACTACGACATGGACGCGGTGGAGGCGCTCGGGCTGGTGAAAATGGACGTGCTGGCCCAAGGCGGGCTGGCGGTGATGCGCGACACACTTCAAGCCATTCAAGAGCATTGCCCGGAAGCACGGCAAACATCCAACCCTGCCGGCCCGCCGGACACCGAAATCATGGCGCCGTTGGATGCGGGGATGCCCAATCTCGAACCGTGGCAGGACCCCGCGGTGTGGAACCTCATTGCCAATGGACAGGCGCGGGCGGTCCATCACATCGAATCGCCGGCGATGATTGGTTTGTGCCGTCAGGGCAACGTCCGCGAAATAGACGGCTTGGTGGCAGTGGTGAGCGTCATTCGTCCCGGCGCGGCCAATGAACAAAAGAAACAAAAATTCACCCGCCGCTATCAAGGCTTGGAGCCGCCGAGCTATCCGCATCCGTCCCTGGAGCCGTGCCTCAAAAGCACCTTTGGCCTGGTGGTCTATGAGGAGCATGTGCTCCAAATCTGCGAGGCCTTTGCCGGTTTACCCCCGGGCCGGGCAGACCTTTTGCGGCGCGCCCTGGGCAAGGAAAAGCTGGAGGTCATTCAAGAAATCGGACGCGAGTTTTTTGCAGCAGCCCGCGCCCGCGGCCATCCCGAAGCGGTCATCCGCGAGGTGTGGGACCTGGTGACGGGATTCGCCGGGTATGCCTTTTGCAAGGCACATTCCACCGCCTATGCCGTGGAGGCGTATGTCTCCGCGTGGCTCAAGCATTATCACCCGGCGGAGTTCATGGCAGCGGTGCTTACCCATGGAAAAGGTTTTTATGATCCCCTGGTCTATGTGTTGGAATGTCACCGCTTGGGCCTTCGCCTGCTGCCGCCCACCGTTCAAGAACCGGGGCCGACATTCAAGGTGGAACCCTTGGAATGGAACCCGTCTTCCGGCGAAACGGAAGCCGTCCACCGCCCATCAAAACTCATCGGCAAAGCCATTCGTGTCCCAGTGACACAAATTAAAGGTCTCTCCCAAGCCACCTTGGAACGCCTGCTGGCGGAACGCAAGCGCGGCCGGTTTTCCTCCCTGCGTGATTTTTACGCCCGTGTGGGCCCTGCGCCGGAGGAGATGGAGCTGCTCATTCGAGCGGGAGCCCTCGATGCCTTCGGCCTGAGCCGCACCCGCTTGTTTTGGGAGGCTCAATTGTTGCGACGCGCCTTTGGGGGGGAAGCCGGCGGTGGCCAAGGCTGGCTGATTCCGCCCCCCGGTGCCGAACGCTTGGGGGAGGTCCCCCTTCAAGAACCCACCCGCCACCAGCGCCTCCAATGGGAGGCTGAATTGCTCGGCTTCCCCGCCAGCGGCCATCCCCTGGAATTGTTCGAGCACATTGCCTGGGACACTTATTGTCCGGTGGCGCGCCTGGGCGAGTTTGTGGGGCAGGAAGTGGTCACCTGCGGTCTGGTCATCGAGCAACGGCTCTTCCATCAAATCACCGGCGAACCGATGAAATTCATGACCTTGGCCGACTGGACAGGGATTGTGGAAACTGAGCTTTTCGCATCCACCTATCGCAGTTACGGCCTGGCCACGGTGCGCTACCCCGTGCTTGAAATCACCGCCACGGTGGAGCCGTTTGAAAACCGGCGCGGCTTCACCCTGCGCGTCCATCGCGCCGGCAAACCAAGGGAGCGGCGGGGCTGGAACTGACTGCCTGCTCCTGCACCCCCATCGCTTGACAATCAACCCACGCAGTCGTTTATTAACTGACGAAGAGCTTAATTTAATCCGTATAAACCTATGAAATTCAACAACCGCTTCGGGCGTTTTACGCCGTGGGCGGGAGGTATGGTATTGCTCACGGCCTGCCTGGTCTTGGCCGATACATCATTGCCGGTCATCACCGCCATCAAGCCCACCCGCACCAACGTCGTGGTGGAAGTGGAGGTCCCCACAGGTTATCGCGAAATCACCCTCGAAGGCCGCGCCCGCTTTGGCCGCGGCACGTGGGAGCCCCGAGCCGTCGTCCGCACGGACGGCGCCGGCGGCAAAATAACCGTCTCCCTCCCCTTTGCAAAAACTCTGGAGATGCTCCGCGTCAAGGCCCGGCCACGCCCTGTGTTGCCCGACAACTTTTACAGCGGCCAAACTTCTTTCAACAGCCCTGCGCCCACCGATGTGAACACCTTTGGGGGCCCCATGGTGTACACCTCCACCGGCACCGGAGGTATTGAAATCCGCACCCCCACCGATGTGGACACCGGCAGCGAACCCAGGGAAGTCGTGGAGTCCGACATCTGGAAAATCCGCGGCGAAACTCTTTATTACTTCAACCAAAACCGGGGCCTTCAATTGGTGGATATTCGCAATCCCGATCAACCCGCCCTTCGCGGGACCCTCGTCATGCCCGCCGTTGGCGAACAAATGTACGTGCTCAACGACACCTACGCCGTCCTCCTCGCCCGCGAGACGTGTGACAGCGGCGGTTACCAAAGCGGGCGCGTCATCGTGGTGAATGTGGCCGGCGCACCGCCGTCGGTTGTTGTCTCACTGCCGGTGGCGGGACGACTGCAGGAAAGCCGCCTCGTCGGTACAGCTCTTTACGTTTCCAGTTCCGTTTACCGCCCCGTCTCCGGCACCACCAACACGCTATGGGAATACGGCACCATGGTGGAATCCTTCGACCTGGCCGATCCCGCCCGCCCCGTCCGCCGCCCGCCCCTGTGGTTCGCCGGCCAAAGTGATGACGTGGTCACCGCCACGGAAAGTTTCCTGTTTGTGGCCAATCGCAGCCGCGAAAATTACCAGCGCTCCGTCCTCCATGTAGTGGACATTTCCGCCCCCGATGGAACGATGCAGGAATACATCACGTTGCAACCCGCCGGTCACATCAAGGATAAATTCAAGATTTATTATTGCAACGGCATCCTCACCACAGTGGCGGAGGATTGGACACCCACCCCAACCAATCGCATGCGAACCCGCCTGGAAACCTGGCGCCTGCCCGATCCCCGCTCCGCCGGGCCCATCGGTGTTGCAAAACTCGGTGAGGTCGTCCTCGGCTACAACGAATCCCTGCGTGCCACACGTTTTGACGGCACACGCGCCTACGTGGTGACCTTTTTCCAAATTGACCCCCTTTGGGTGGTGGATTTGTCCGACCCCACCCGCCCCCGCATCGCCGGCGAGCTTGAAGTGCCCGGCTGGTCCACCTATCTCGAGCCCTTGGGCGAGAGACTGGTTGCAGTCGGCTGGGAAAATAATCGCGTGGCTGTTTCCCTGTTTGATGTAGCCGACCCGGCCCGCCCGCGTTTGTTTGACAAACTCCTTCTCGGCGAAAATTCCTCCTGGAGCGAAGCCACCCTCGACGAAATGGCCTTCACCGTGCTGCCGCAAGCCAACCTTATCATGGTCCCTTACAGCGGCTATCTCTCCAACGGTTATGCCAATCGCGTGCAGCTCATTGACCTTCTCCAAACCAACCTCGTGATGCGCGGCGTCATCGAACACCAAATGCAGCCCCGCCGCTCCGCTTTGTACCAACAGCGAATCCTCTCCATCTCCGGCTGGGAATTGTTGACCGTGGATGCAGCCGACCGCGATCATCCGCAAGTTACAGCCTCGCTCGAATTGTCGTGGCCGGTTTCCCAAGTGTGGGTGGCCGGCACCCACTTGTTGCAGCTCTTTGACCGTCAAAATTATTACGGTTGGGACCAGGCCAACACTCCGGCTCTGCGAGTTTCCACGCAGGCTGATCCCAACACCGTCCTCAACATCCACAAACTCGACCCGTGGCCCGTCACCGGCGCCACTCTGCGCGATGGCCGCCTCTACCTCCTGCAAACTCCGGGCGGCTGGTACGGCTGGCGTTGGTACGGCTCGCCGGAATTGCCAGTGGAAAATGGGATTAATTTCAAACTGACTGTTTTGGATGTCTCGGCCCTGCCGGCGATGCGTGTGCTCGGCGTGTATGAGGGCTCCCACGGCCAAACCGCCTACAACCAACAATGGGAACCCCTCTGGCTCGACAACGGCCTCTTGGTTTGGGTCAACACTCAGCCCATGCCCTATTACTATATCATGCCCGTTTTATGGGACGGCCCGATGACCATGTCTCGATTTGGCTTTTGGCCCGGCCCAATCTACGGCAGCGGCGGCGGTGAAATGGTGGCCTTCTCCGTCGGCAATGATGATTCCCCCATTAAATGGGTCTCCACCGTGGACCTCAATACCAACGGTTGGTTCGGTTTCAGCCGCCCCTTTGCGCAGGGCAACTGCATTTTCCTGAGCTTCGGCGCGCAAATGATTCCCAGGCCGATCGTCGTCCCATTGGATTATCCAGAGGGCGAGCCTGTGCCCTATGCATGGAACATCCAACAGAAACATCATCTGCTCGTCGTGGATTTTGAAGACCCGGTGGAACCGGTGGTCCGCCCTCCCGTCAATATTCCGGGCACGCTCATCGGCCTCTCCCATGAGGGCAATGTCGTGTACACCCAGGGCCCCCACTACGCCGCCGATGGTACAAGTAATTACCGTCAGTTTGTAGATGCCGGCGCCTACGATGGCACCCAATTCCACCTCATCGCTTCGCTGCCGCTCCCCGACCAGGCGCAGTTCGCTCTCATCCATGAGGGCAGCCTCTTTTTCCTCGAAAGCAAATACGCCTCAAATCAAACCAGCACCATCTTGCAGGCATGGCGCCTTGACGATAACGGCAAATGGGATTCGTGGGCGCGACGCGAATTTGCCGGATATCCGGAAAAACTGGTGCGGCTTGCCTCCTGGCTGGGTGTGCAATCTCAAGGGCGGATTTCCATTCTCCAACCCACCGGCACTCTGCCCACCGTAGCCGAGACCCGATTGGACGCCTGCTTCAGCCCCGTTCTGGAAAAGGCCGATGGCAACCCTGCGACCGGCTGGTTTGTGCCCTTGGACGCCTACGGCGTCCTCCGCCTCCTGCCGCTGCAGTGGAATTTCAGTGGAACCCCCTAATAAATGGGGTGCCAATGATTGCAAGCATAGCCACTCCTATTTTCTCAATAAGAGTGGTATAATTTTGGAGAACTTTTGATCGAGCCCCGCCAAGGGAAGCACAATTATTCCAACGTCATCAGCGGCTGGCCTTCTTCGGCGGCGTCGCCTACGGCCACTTTGATGGCCTTGACCACACCATCGCGCGGCGCGAAAACGTTGGTGTTCATCTTCATCGCTTCCAACACCAACACGCAATCGCCGGCCTTGACGGCCTGCCCCACCTGCACGTTGATGGCCACCACACGCCCCGTGAGCGGACTCGGGATGTCACCCGGACCAGCCCCGGCGGCTGCCGGTGCAGGCGCTGACACAGGTGCGGGCGCAGGCGGAGGAGGCGGAGGAGGAGGGGGCGGGGGCGGAGCCGCCACGGCGGGCGTCGGCGCAGGAGTGCTCACCGGCGTCGGCTGCCCTTCATCCAAAACTTCCACCAGTACGTCGTACTGTTTGCCGTCAATGGTAATCAATAATCTCTTGGTCATGAAAAGAAAAAGGCTGAGTGTCTAGGTTAACGAATGCGATGCGACGCGAAATGCTGCACGCGTCCCTCAATGGCCCATGTATTCAACACGGCTCCCAACGGCCACGGGCCAAAGGCCGGCGTGCGCACCGGCTCCACACCGACAATGCGATGCGGCCCTTCAATAACCATGGCCACCGCTGCGGCAATCGTGGCGGCGATTTCCGCATCAATGGCTTCTCCACTGCGTCCGCCGCGCAGAGGCGGCGCCACCGGTGTGTCATCACCGGCTCCAGTGGTGAGTTGCGCCCCTGCCAGCCGCGCCACAGACGCATAAGTGCGAGGGGTGAATTCTCCACAAAAAGTGTCCGCACGGACCAGCGGAAAGGCCGCCGCACGCGGAGGAAACCGGTGGCAACGGCCGTAATTATATTTGATCTCGGCGCCCATCTTGACGCCGCCTTCTTCGTGCTGCCACCACAGGCAATGTTCACAACTAAGCTGCATAACGTTCGCTTGTGCCGGCTGGCATCATGCCCCTTGAAGGCGGATGGCGCCAGCCGGAATTGTCCATTACAGGGGTATGGTTCCGTGTTTCTTCGGCGGACGCGTCTCGCGCTTGCTCAAGGTGTTGCGCAGGGCCATGGCCACCGCGGCGCGTGTCTCCGACGGCTCAATCACGTCGGTGATCATCGCCTTCGATGCCGCTTCATACGGCGAGCAGAATTTGTCGCGGTATTCCGCCTGCAGCTCGGCCTCGCGAGCCTTCGGGTCCGGCGCGGCGGAAATTTCTTTTTTGTACAACACCTTCACCGCCCCCTCGGCGCCCATGACCGCGATTTCAGCCGTTGGCCAGGCATAGACAAAATCCGCTCCCATGTCTTTGCTGCACATCGCCAGATACGCCCCGCCGTAAGCCTTGCGCAGAATGACTGTGATCTTGGGCACCGTGGCCGAGGCGTAGGCAAACAACATCTTGGCGCCGTGGCGGATGATGCCACCACGCTCCTGCTGCAAACCCGGCAAAAACCCGGGCACATCCACCAACGTCACCAGCGGAATGTTGAATACATTGCAGAACCGGATGAACCGCGCCGCCTTGTCCGAGGAATCAATGTCCAGCGTCCCCGCCTTGACCATCGGCTGGTTGGCCACAATCCCCACCACAATCCCTTGAATTCGCGCAAAACCAACCACAATGTTTTTCGCAAACTCGCGGGCCACTTCAAAGAAATCCCCCGCATCCACCAGCCGCCCGATGACGTCCAACACATTGTATGCCTGCTTCGGGTCCGACGGCACCAGCTCGTTCATGGCCGGGTCCGCCGACATGTCCACCACGGGTGTCGGTTGATGCGGCGGGTCCATCAAATTGTTCGGCGGCAAATACGACAACAGCTTGCGCACCAGCTCGATGGCGTGCGCATCATTCTCCGCGATGAAGTGAATGTTCCCGCTCACCGCCGCATGCGCCTCCGCCGTGGCAAAATCCTCCAACGCCGCCTTTTGACCCGTGGCCGCCTTGATGACCTCCGGACCGCAGATGAACATGTTGGCGGACTTGCGCACCATGATCAGAAAATCCATCAACGCAGGCGAATACGCCGCCCCGCCCGCGCATGGCCCCGCAATCACTGCAATCTGCGGCACCACGCCGGACAACAGCACATTCCGGAAAAACACCTGACCATAGCCCGCCAACGATTCCACCCCCTCTTGAATCCGCGCCCCGCCTGAATCATTGAATCCCACCACCGGCATGCCGCACCGCAAGGCGTACTCCATCATGTCGCTGATCTTTCGCGAATGAATCCGTCCCAACGCGCCGCCGCCCACCGTGAAATCCTGGCTGAACACAGCCACCGGGCGGCCGTCCACCAAACCGACGCCCGTGATGACGCCGTCCCCGGGCATGGCCTTGCCCGCCATGCCAAAGTTGTGGCAATCATGCTGCGCGTGCTGTCCCATCTCGAGAAAAGTTCCCTGTTGGAACAAGGCTTCCACGCGATCGCGCGCCGTCATCAAACCCTTGGCACGGCGCGCCTCCAATTTATCCTGGCCGCCCGCCGCCCGCGCCAGGGCGCGACGGTGGGCCAGATTCTTCAGTAATTTGGGATCAATCGGCATAAATCAAAATCTCGTTTCTTTATTCGTTTACGTTCACTTCCCGCCACAGCAGCAGCACCCGCCCTCCTTCTGTTTGGGCATGCAAAATTCGGTGAGCACTCCGTAAGTGGATTTCGGATGCAAAAACGCCACCCACTTGTTGGCTGCGCCTTCAAAGGGCTTCTCGTGAATCAACTTGCAACCCGCCTCCGCGGCCTGCTTCAACTGGCCCTCAATATCATCCGTCCCAAACGCCACATGATGAATCCCGCCGTTGGGATTCTTTTCCAAAAACTTGGCAATGGGACTCTCCGGGTCCGTGGGCTCCAACAACTCCAGATGCACTTCGCCCACGCTAAAGAAGGCCACACGCACTTTTTGCGAGGCCACCTCTTCGCGCTTCTCGCATTTCAAGCCAAGCGCCTTTTCATAATAATTCACCGCTTCATCGAGGTTTTTCACCGCGATTCCCAGATGGTCAATTTTCTTAAGCATAATTTCCTCAACTCTCCGATGTTTCCGGCGCCGCCGGGGCCGTGCCCGACCCCGCCAACGCCAAAAGTTCCTGGGCGGCCTGGGGCGCCGTCAACTCGCCCCGCATCACCGCCGCTTCCAATTTCCTGCGCGCCTCCGCCACACCCGGCAGCCGGTAAAAACGCGACTCCAATTCCTCGCGTATCAAATCTTCCAGCCATTGCCGGCTCTGCTCCTGCCGCAGCCGGCGGAGAATGCCCGGCGGCTCCAGCATCGCATAAAAATTCTCCACCATCTCCCACACCGCTTCTATCCCTTCGCCCTTCAACGCCGAGCAGGTCACCACCGGCGGTTTCCATGGCGGTGTGGCAGGTGCCAGATAATGCAGCGCAGTCGCATACTCCTGCCGCGTCTGCTCCGCCCGCTGACGCAAAGGCCCATCGGCCTTGGTCACCACCACCGCATCGGCATTTTCCACAATCCCTTTCTTGATGCCCTGCAATTCATCCCCGGCCCCCGGCAGCAGAAGCAGCAGAAAAAAATCCACCATCGAACGCACCGCCACCTCGCTCTGTCCCACCCCTACCGTCTCCACCAACACCACTTCAAAACCCGCCGCCTCACAGAGCAACATTGTCTCGCGTGTCTTTCGCGCCACCCCGCCCAACGTTTTGCCGGACGGCGACGGCCGGATGAAGGCATTCGGTTGCCGGCAAAGCTGCTCCATCCGGGTCTTGTCGCCCAGGATGCTGCCCCCGGCCCGGTTGCTCGAAGGGTCCACCGCCAATACGGCCACCCTCTTTCCCTTCTGACACAAGTAACATCCCAAAGCCTCGATGAACGTGCTTTTTCCCACCCCGGGCGCCCCTGTAATCCCCACCCGCCTGGCCCCGCCGCTGCGTGGCAGGAGTTGCCTCAACACCGCCTGCGCTGTGGCCTGATGCGCCGGCGATGAACTTTCAATTAACGTAATCGCCCTCGCTAAAACGGTGCGGTCACCCCGCTGCACGCCCTCCACGTAATCGCCCACCGTCAACCGCCGCACTTTGGGGCGGGACTTTACCCCGACAGCCGTCCCCACCACCGGCGGCAGCACGCGCAAACACTCCGAGACTCGCTCCGGCGGCGGAATCTCCGCCGAACCGGAGGACGCTGTTCCAGGGGTGTCTTCAGCGCAGGGAATCATGCAGAGGTTTCTGCGTGACCGTGGGCCTGTTCGAGTTGATTGAGAATTTCCATGGCCGCCTCGGTAATCACCGTGCCAGGCCCGAAGATGGCTGCGGCCCCGTGTTCACGCAAGAACGGATAATCCTGCGCTGGAATCACGCCGCCCACCACCACCAGAATGTCTTCACGCCCAAGTTTCTTCAGCTCCGCAACCAATTCCGGCAACAATGCCTTGTGCCCGCCCGCAAGCGAGCTGATGCCCACCACATGCACATCGTTCTCCACCGCCATCCGTGCCGTCTCTTCCGGCGATTGAAACAGCGGCCCAATGTCCACATCAAAACCCATGTCGGCATAGGCTGTGGCCACCACCTTCGCGCCGCGATCGTGTCCGTCCTGGCCCATCTTGGCCACCAAAATGCGCGGACGCCGCCCCTCACGTTGCGCAAACGCCTCCACCCGCCGGCGGACTTCCGACAGTTGATCCGGTTGGGCATACTCGGAGGTGTACACCCCGGAGATGGAGCGTATCAACGCCTTGTGCCGTCCAAAATGTTTCTCCAACGCAGCCGATATTTCGCCCAATGTGGCCCGATGCCGCGCGGCCTCGATGGCCAGCTCAAGCAGATTGCCCTCGCCCGTTTCGGCGCAGCGTGACAACGCCGCCAGCGCAGCCTCCACCTTCGCCTGATTTCGCGTGGCACGAATTTGCGCCAGCCGCTTGATTTGCGCCTCGCGCACCGCCGCGTTGTCCACTTCCAGCACCGGTATCGGCTCCGACTGCTCCAACCGGTAGGCGTTCACCCCGACAATGATTTCCTTGCCGGAGTCAATCCGCGCCTGCCGCCGGGCCGCCGCTTCTTCGATGCGCAACTTGGGCAGCCCCGTCTCAATCGCCTTGGCCATGCCGCCCAGCGCCTCCACCTCTTGAATGTGACTCCACGCTTTTTCCATCAACGCTTGCGTCAGGGCCTCCACGTAAAACGAGCCTGCCCACGGATCAATCACCTTGCAGATGCCCGTTTCCTCCTGCAGGAACAATTGCGTGTTGCGCGCGATCCGCGCCGAAAAATCGGTGGGCAGCGCAATGGCCTCGTCCAACGAATTGGTGTGCAGCGATTGCGTGTGTCCCAGGGCCGCCGCCATCGCCTCCACACACGTCCGCGCCACGTTGTTGAACGGATCCTGCTCCGTCAAACTCCATCCCGATGTCTGCGAGTGCGTCCGCAACGCCATGGACTTCGGATTCTTGGGATTGAACATCTTGATCAATCGCGCCCAAAGCAACCGCGCCGCCCGCATCTTCGCCACTTCCATGAAGTAGTTTTTGCCTTGCGCCCAGAAAAACGACAGCCGCGGAGCAAACGCATCAATGTCAATGCCCGCCTGCAATCCCGTACGCACATACTCGAGCCCGTCGGCCAACGTGTACGCCAGCTCCAAATCCACCGTGGCCCCGGCCTCCTGCATGTGATAGCCGGAAATGGAAATGGAATTAAACTTGGGCATGTTTTTCGAAGTGAAGGCAAAGATGTCGGCGATAATCCGCATCGAGGGCTTCGGCGGATAAATGTACGTGTTCCGCACGAGGTATTCCTTCAGAATGTCATTCTGAATCGTCCCCGACAACTGCCCCATCGGCACCCCTTGCTCCTCCGCCGCCACGATGTAAAACGCCATGATGGGCAGCACCGCCCCGTTCATCGTCATGGACACCGAAATGCGGTCCAGCGGGATTCCCTCAAACAAAATCTTGGCGTCTTCCACACTGTCCACCGCCACCCCCGCCTTGCCCACATCGGCAAAGGCCCGCGGATGGTCGGAGTCATAGCCCCGGTGCGTCGGCAAATCGAATGCCACCGACAATCCCTGTTGCCCTGCCGCAATGTTCCGCCGGTAAAACGCATTGCTCTCCTCCGCCGTGGAGAAACCGGCATATTGCCGCACCGTCCACGGCTTCACCACATACATGGATGCATACGGCCCCCGCAAAAACGGCGGCAACCCGGGCAGGTAATCCAAATGCAGTGCCGCATCCAAATCCCGGCGGGTATAAAGCGGCTTGACCTCGATTTGCTCCATCGTCTGCCACAGCAGCTCCTTCAGCGAACGGCCCGTCTCCCGCTCCACTTGCTCCCGCCACTGTTCAAACGTCACCGCCGCCACCGGCGGCTGAAACGCCACTTGTGTAAAATCAGGCAAAGTTTTCACAACGCCACTCCCAATTGTTTGCTCCATTGTGTCAAGAAAGCCACCGCATCCAGGCGGATGTGCACAAAGTCATCCATGCCCGCCTGCCGATGCATCTCAATCTGCTCAGCGGGATATCCCGCCAACATCACCTTCCGCGCCGGGTCCGCCGATTTGACGGCCTTTACCAGCGGCGGCGCCAGTGTCGGATAGGTCTCATCCGTGCTGCATATCACGATGACCGGGGCCCCGGAATCCAAGGCCGCCTTTGCCGCCTCCTCCGGCGTCTTGAAGCCGGCGGGGTAAATCACTTCCCAGCCCGCCGTCTCAAAGAAGCCACGGCAAAAATCAGCCCGCGCCTTGTGCTGCTTGATCGGCCCCAAATTCGCCAGGAACACTTTGAGCGGACCGTGCTTTGCCGCGTGCAACCGCACCGCCTCCCGCAACCGCTCGAAGGCCTCCGCCGCCCGCACCAATGGCACCGCCTGCCAACCCGTCTCCGGAGTGTCGTTGGCCCGCAACGCACGGGTAATCTCCCCAAGCGTTGCCCCCGCAAGCGCCGCCTCGATGGCTGCTTCCACCACCCCTTCTTCGCCTCCGTTCACAATGCGGTTCAGCCGCTCCAAGATGGCCGTGCTCTGCGTTTCATCCGCCCCGCTCCGGTAGGCCTCGATTTGCCGCGCCCGATGAAGGTGAAAGTCCGCAGGGACTGCCGCACTGACAGGCAGCGGCTCCTCTTTGACATTTGCATACTGGTTCACCCCCACCACCGTCTCACGCCGTTGCGCCACAGCCTTCAACCGAGCCGCGCGCGTCTTCGCCACCTCCTCCTGCGGGAAGCCCTGCCGCATCGCCGCTCCCATGCCGCCAAGCTTCTCGATTTGTTGGAACAATTCCCAGGCTCGCCGCGCGAGTTCATTGGTCAACCACTCCACATAATACGCGCCGCCCGCCGGATCAATCACCTTGTCCAAATCACATTCCTTTTGAAGGATAAGCTGGATGTTGCGAGCCAGACGCCGTGAGAAATCATCCGGCGGCCGGATCACTTCATCAAACGCCCCCACCTGCAAACTTTCCACGCCGCCCACCACCGCGCCAAACGCCTCCACTGTGGTGCGCAGCAAGTTCACATAAGGATCCAACCGGCTCTTGTTGAAGTGCGCCGTCCGCACATGCAGCGTCAGCTTTTGCGCTTCCGCCGACCCTCCCATCGCCGCCACGGCACTCGCCCACAACATCCGCGCCGCGCGCAGCTTCGCAATTTCCATGAAAAAGTTGGATCCCACCGTCAGCGCAAAACGCAAATGCCGGGCCACCGTCTCGCAATCCAAGCCCCTTTGATGCATCTGCCGCACATACTCCACCCCCGTTGCCAGCGCAAACGCCAGCTCCTGCACCGCGCTGCCCCCGCTCTCGTGCCATGCACGACTGTGCACGCAAATCGTCTGCAGCCGCGGCGCATGGGCGGCCGCCCATCGCGTCAACAATGCCATCTCCCGATACGCACCCTCCAACGATTGCGGCAGCTTTCCCTCGTGCGCCAAAATGCCCAGCGGATCCATCTCAATACAGCCGCTCAAATCGCCCACCGACTTGTTCTGACGCCGCCTCCACGCGGCCAACAACGCCGCAAACGGCAACCCCGAGGCCCCCGTGCGCACAAACAACGGCACCTCCGCCACATTCACCCCGTCCAACGCCTTCGCCACATCTTCCAACGTGGCAATAGACACTCCGCCGGCCCCCACATCCTCCGCCGCAAGCACTCTATCCGGGTCTTGGCCGTTGCGCGTCGCGTGGTCCACCACCATGTTCAGACTCGTCAACCCACGTTCCAAGGCCGTCCGAGCCAGACGGTTGAATTCCGACGGCGCAGGAGCGTAAATCTCCTGTGAAACCTCCCAACTTTTCCCACGATATCCCGACGCCCGTGTTCCCCGCACAAACGGCGCAAAGCCCGGCATGCTGTCCACATGCGCCAGTCCCTCCAAGTCCTGACGCCGATACAACGGTTGCAGGGTGATTCCCTCCCACGTGCTCGTGAGCATCTTCTTCTCAAACGGCGCCCCTTTCAGCTCGGCCTCCACCGCCGCTTTCCACTCCTCATAAGTCGGCACCGGAAACACGCTCCGGAACTCCAACGGCGGCAACCCGCCTGTCTTGTTGTTCTCGTCCATAATCACCTCATCCACTGCATTCCGTTCAAGCCTCACGCACCGTGACCATCCGCCGGATTCCGTTGACGGTAATCGCAAAATGCCGCGTGTGACCGTTGGGACGGCTGCTTCCCGAAACCACAGGGGCAGTCCGTGGCGCCGGGGCCGGCACAACCGTCGGTTTGGCCGCCGCCGGAGCCGCTGCAGGCGCGGGCGCGGGCGCAGGCGCAGCAGCCGCCGGTGCAGCCGGCTTGGGCTTCAACAGCGCTTCCACCTGCTGCGGAAACATCGCATACAACACTGCAATTTCATCCGTCTCCGGCAGCCCTTTGGCCCGCAGTTGCTCACGCAAGCGTGGCATTCCGGGTTCCAACAAATCGGCTGGGCGCTCCGTGATGGGCTTCTTGCCCGTCTGCTTCTCCACTTGCGCCAATACCTCCGGCGCAATGGGCCCGGGAGTCCGCCCGTATTTGCCCAGCGCAATGTCCGCCGCTGGCTGCGAAATGTTCTTCCAACGCCCAAACTTCACATTCAACATCGCCTGCGTCCCCACAATCTGCGATGTCGGAGTCACCAATGGAACATAACCCAAACACGCCCGAACGTAAGGTATTTCTTTGAGCACTTCCTGGAACTTGTCCGCCATCCCCTGTTCCTTGAGCTGCGTGCGGAAGTTGCTCAACATCCCCCCCGGCACCTGGTACGTCAAAATGTCCGCATCCACCTTTTCATTGGCCGGACTGGTGAATTTGGACAACTCCTGATAAACCCCGGTAAAATATTCCTGCAACTTGTACAAGCGCTCTTCATCAAATCGCGGCCGCCGCGGGTGGCCATCCAACAAAGCCAGCATCCTCAAGGTATCCGGCTGCGCCGTCCCGTTGGCAAAAGGAGCAATGGAGGTCTCCACCGTGTCCACCCCCGCCTCAATCGCCGCCAAATACGAGGCCGCCGCCAGCCCCGCGGTGTCATGGCTGTGCAACACTATCGGTATCTTGACCCTCTTCTTCAGCTCCCGCACCAAAGCCGCCGCCACCCCGGGAGTGATCAACCCCGCCATGTCCTTGATGCCGATGGATTGACACCCCATTGCCTCCAGCTCCACCCCCATCTGCACAAACGCCTCCAAGGTGTGCACCGGACTGGTCGTGTAGCATATCTCCCCACGCGCATGCTTGCCCGCCTTCAATACACACGCCACCGCATGCCGGAGATTCCGAACATCATTCAGCGCATCAAAAATCCGGAAAACATCCACCCCTGCCTGCGCCGAACAATTCACGAACGCCTCCACCACATCGTCTGGAAAACTGGCATACTGCACGATGTTTTGGCCACGCAACAACATGATGTGCGGCGTCTTCGGCGCCGCCTTCTTCAACGCCCGCAGCCGGTCAAACGGATTCTCATTCAAATACCGCAAACACGAATCAATCGTCGCCCCGCCCCACGTCTCCAAACCCGCAAATCCCAACTCGTCCAGCTCGGGCGCCACCGGCAGCATTTGGGCGGTCGTCATCCGTGTCGCCGCCAGCGACTGATGACCATCCCGCAACACCGTATTGTTGAATTGCACCGTTTTCACGTTCGTTCCTATTTCTTGACTCGTACTTCTTCGGCAGGCTGCGGCATCCTTTGAAGACACCCCAACCGCCGAAGGTTGGTTAGGAATTCTTCTTTATCCATTCAAGAAGAATTAAAGAAACTAAACACAATAAAACCCATCACCCTCCATTTGTCGAGACAAAAATTGGCAAAATTTTAACTTTATTGGCTTTATCAGGACAATATCAGTTGGGTTTTATCAGGCATATCAACATATCTTATTTATCAAAAGCGTTTTTATGGTTTTACACATTTACTTATAATAGCTCATAAGTCTTTTATAATAAGTCACTTACATAATTTTTCTCAACCAAAATGCCTTGTCCAAACCAAACCAAGTCTTCCCCGCCCCCATCGGTCCGACCAAATCAAGGACGCTCAGCGGCCTCAAACTTTGCCAATCCACGATGAAACGCCCTCCTTACGCCCCGCACATGGTTTTCCATCTTGTCCCTCTGCTCCAAAGTGACGTATGCTCCGCGCGCTATGTTGGATGTTATTCAAGAGCGGTTGCAAACGGCAGAAGAAAAACTGAAGCATTTGCGGAGGTTTCTTTGACCTCCCCAAATTGCAACAGCGCTTGGGCGAGCTGGAAACTCAGATGGCCGCGGATACCTTTTGGAACAACCGCGAGCAGGCCCAAAAAACCATCGAGGAGGCCAATGACATCAAACGCAAGCTCGAACCTCTGGACACCGCCGCCCGCCAACTGGCCGATTTGAAAGTCATGCTCGAACTGGTGGAAGCCGAACCGCCGGACCGCCAGGCCGGTGTCTTGGCCGAACTGGACCGCGACACCAACCGGCTTTTGGAGGAATTTGACCGCTTGGAATTGCGTTTCTTCCTCAGCGGCCCCCACGATCGCAACAACTGCATCCTCACCATCAACGCCGGCGCCGGTGGCACCGAGGCATGCGACTGGGCCGAAATGCTCCTGCGCATGTACCAGCGCTGGTGTGAATCCAGGGGGTGGGAGGTGGAAGTCACCGACATCCTGCCCGGTGAAGGCGCCGGCATTAAAAACGTCACCTTGGTGGTTCGCGGTGAGTACGCCTACGGCTATTGCAAGGCCGAGCGCGGTGTCCATCGGTTGGTGCGCATCTCCCCCTTTGACGCCAACAAACGCCGCCACACCAGCTTTGCCAGCGTGGACGTAATTGCCGAAATCGAGGATGACACCGAAATCGTCATCCCACCGTCCGAGCTCCAAATTGACACCTACCGCTCCGGCGGCAAAGGCGGCCAAAACGTCAATAAAGTTGAGACTGCCGTCCGCATCACCCACCTGCCCACCGGTTTGGTGGCCGCCTCGCAGGCCCAGCGCTCACAGGCCCAAAACCGCGCCGCAGCCATGAAATTGCTCCTCAGCAAGTTATACGCCCTGCGCGAAGACCAAAAAAAGGCCGAAATGGAGCGTTTCTACGGTGAGAAGGGCAGCGTCTCCTGGGGCAACCAGATTCGCAGCTACGTTTTTCAGCCCTATCGCATGGTCAAGGACCTCCGCACCGGGGTACAGACCGGTGACACCCAACGCGTCATGGACGGCGACTTGGACTTGTTTGTCAACGCCTGGCTTCGTGCCGGCGGCCCCACCAAACGCATGCAAGGCATCAAAGATGAAGAAGAAGAATGACAACCTTGGCCGCCGCCTGGACCCTACCTCCATCGCGCCCAATCTCGCTTAACCCCCGTGGCCAACATCCTCAACACCATCGTTGCGCATAAACAGCAGGAAATCGCGGCCCTGCCCCCTGCACAAATCACCGTTGAATCCCTGCGCCAACGCCTCTCAGACCGTGGAAGGCGGGACTTTCTGGCCGCCTTGCAACGTCCACGCTCCGGACGCACCATGGCCCTTGTCGCCGAGGTGAAAAAAGCCTCCCCTTCCGCCGGCATCATCCGGCCCGACTTTGACCCCGTGGCTATTGCCCGCGCGTACGAAGCCGCAGGGGCCGACTGCCTTTCTGTTCTGACGGACGAGCGTTTCTTTAAAGGACACCTTCAATACCTGCGCCAAATCCGCTCCGCCGTTTCTATCCCCTTGTTGCGGAAGGATTTCATCCTCGACGAACGCCAAATTGCCGAGGCCGTGGAGTGGGGGGCGGACGCCATATTGTTGATTGCCGCCATCTTGGACGATGAGCGCCTCCGCCGCTTGCACGCCTTGGCCACCGAAGCCGGTTTGGCGGCGTTGGTGGAGGTACACAATGAAGCGGAAATGGGGCGCGCCCTGGCCTTGGGCGCGCCCCTCATCGGTGTCAACAATCGCGATTTGACCACCTTCACCGTGGACCTTGCCACCACCGAGCGCCTGGCAGCCCAAGCGTCAAAACGGCCATGTCTGTTGGTGGCCGAAAGTGGCATTCACACCCGCGCCGATGTCGAGCGACTGGCCCGCTGCGGTGCACGGGCCATTTTGGTGGGAGAATCCCTGATGCGCGCCCCCTCGGTGGCCTCCAAGGTGACCGAGCTGCTCGGTTGAAATTCGCGCCCTTTGTCCTGTCATGACCATTCCTTTTCGTTGGTCATGCGCCCACCCCTGCGGTATGGTGGGGACGGGTTATGAAAATCGCGCTGGCACAAATCAACACCATCATTGGTGACATGCCCGGCAACCGGGAACGCATTCTGGCGGCCTACCAACGCGGCGTCTCCGCAGGTGCGGATTTGGTCGTCACCCCCGAGCTCGCCATCACCGGTTACCCCCCGCGCGACCTCCTCCTGCGCCGTTCATTTCTGGAGCAGAATCTCCGCGTCCTCAATGAACTTGCCTCCGCCACGGGCCGCACCGGCTTGGTGGTGGGATTTGTGGGCCGTCATACAGCACGCCCCGGACGCGAAGCCACCAACTCCGTGGCTCTCTTGAGCGAGGGCAAAATCCAGGCCATCCGCCACAAAATGCTCCTCCCCACCTACGATGTGTTCGACGAAGACCGTTATTTTGAACCGGCGGCGGACAACACACCTGTGGATTTCAACGGCACCAAACTCGGCCTGACGATTTGTGAAGATATTTGGAATGACGAGGATTTTTGGCGCGAACGCCGCTACCGCCGCAATCCCTGCCGCGACCTCGTTCAAGCCGGCGCCAATCTCATCATCAATTGCTCCGCCTCTCCTTGGCATCTGGGCAAAACCCGCACCCGCCACGAAATGGTTTCCAGCATGGCGGCGCACATCGGACGTCCCATCGTTTATTGCAATTTGGTGGGCGGCAATGATGAACTGGTGTTTGACGGGCAAAGCCTGGCTTTCGACGCTGCCGGCCAATTGATTGCACGCGGAGCGGCCTTTGCCGAGGACTTTGTCATGGTGGACCTCGAACAAGCCCACCCCTTGACCTACACCGAACCTCCGGAAGAGGAACAAGTTTACCGGGCGCTGGTCCTCGGTTTGCGCGATTATTTGCACAAGTGCGGTTTCAAGGCGGCCCTGCTTGGATTAAGCGGTGGCATTGATTCCGCCCTCACCGCCTGCCTAGCTGTGGCAGCCCTCGGTCGCGAAAACGTCCGCGGCGTCTCCTTGCCGTCGCAATTCTCCAGCCAGGGCAGTCTGGACGACGCCCGAGCTCTGGCCGAAAACCTCGGCATCAAATACCACGTCATTCCCATCCAACCCCCATTCGAAAGCGTCAAGGGCCAGCTCCGCGATTTGTTTGCCGGGCGTCCGGAGGATGTAACGGAGGAAAACATTCAGGCCCGACTTCGCGGAGTCATTTTGATGGCCTTGTCCAACAAATTTGGCGAACTCCTCCTCACCACAGGCAACAAAAGCGAAAGCGCCGTCGGCTACTGTACCCTTTACGGTGACATGTGCGGCGGACTGGCCGTCATCAGCGATGTGCCCAAACAGATGGTTTATCGTCTGGCCCGCTGGATCAATCGTGAGCGCGAAATCATCCCACAAGCATCAATAACCAAACCGCCGTCTGCGGAATTGCGGCCCAATCAAAAGGACCAGGACTCCCTGCCGCCCTACGAAATCCTCGATGACATTCTTGAGCGTTACGTCGTCCAAGGTCAAACCGTCAGCGAAATCCTTGCCGCCGGTTTTGCCGAATCGGATGTGCGCCGAGTTGTTCGTTTGATTGACCTCAGCGAGTACAAACGCCGTCAGGCCGCCCCGGGTTTGAAAGTCACCAGCAAAGCCTTTGGCATGGGCCGGCGCCTGCCTATTGCCCAGCGTTTTCGTGAGATTTGATATGCCTTGGACAGCGCGGCATTTCACTTTTGAATTTCCCCGGCCCACGTTAATCATGGGCATTGTCAACGTGACGCCGGATTCTTTCTACGACGGCGGGCGCTACTTTGGCGTGGAAGCTGCCGTCCAACATGCGCTGGATTTGGTGGCCGAAGGAGCCGACCTTCTTGACATTGGCGGCGAATCCACCCGCCCGGGCGCGGAGCCCGTGCCTCAGGACGAAGAAATGCGCCGCGTGCTGCCCGTCATTGAAGCCTTGTTGCCACAAGTCAAAATTCCCCTCTCCATTGACACCGTGAAGCCCGCAGTGGCGAGGGCGGCTGTTCGGGCGGGGGCCAGCATCATCAACGACATCGCTGCCAACCGTCAGGACCCGGAAATGTGGGAAGTCGCCGCCGAAACCGGCGCCGGCTATGTGGCCATGCATATGCAAGGCACCCCCGCCACCATGCAGCAGCATCCTCATTATGACGACGTGGTGGCCGAGGTGGACCAATTTTTTGGCGGCGTCCTTGAGCGCCTTCAACAAGCCGGCGTCCGCCCCGAACAAGTGGCCCTCGATGTTGGCATTGGTTTCGGAAAAACCGTCGAACACAATTTGCAGTTGCTCGCCGCCCTGCGGCAATTTAAAAGATGGAGGCGGCCTTTGTTGTTGGGAGTTTCCCGCAAGTCTTTCATCGGGAAACTCCTGGGGGCGGAACCGCAGGAACGTCTGCCGGCCAGCCTGGCTTGCGCCTGCTGGGCGGTGGCTCAAGGGGTGGACATCATCCGCGCCCACGATGTCCGGGCCACCGTTCATGCCGTGCGCATGACCGAGGCCCTGCTGACCCGCCGGCTTGCATGATGGAATGGCTCTTACAACTGTGGCGACCAGCCTTGGAAATCCTCATCCTGGCGGTGGGGATTTACTATGGCTTTGTCTTGATTCGCGGCACCAAGGGCGCACCGGTCCTCACCGGTTTTTTGGTCCTCCTCCTTGCTTTGACCTTCATCACGGTAGTCCTCGACCTGAAGGTCCTCCGCTGGCTGCTCACCACCTTCTTTGCCTTTTTCCTTGTGGCCATTCTCATCCTCTTCCAACCCGAACTCCGCCGCATCCTCGCCGAGCTCGGCAGCACCTCCCTCTTTGCCACCGCGCATGAACAACGCGAAAACATAGAAATCATCGTCCAGACATGCGAGCGCCTCTCCGAAGCACGCATCGGTGCCCTCATGGCCATCGAACAATCCATCCACCTTCATGACGCCGTTGAATCCGGTTTGCCGGTGGATTGCGAGGCCACCCCAGAAATGCTCGAGACCATCTTTTTCCCCAACAACGCCATCCACGACGGCGGCGTCATCCTTAAAGGCGACCGCATCCTTTACGCGGCCTGCATCTTTCCCCTTACTCAGCAGCAGGGCCTCAGCCCGTCCCTGGGCACCCGCCACCGGGCGGCGATCGGCCTAAGCGAGGAAACCGATGCCATCGTCGTCGTCGTCTCCGAGGAGACCGGCTCCATCTCGGTCGCCTATCGTGGACAACTGACCCGCGGCCTGAGTTTGGAGGAACTTCGCGCCTTCTTGAGCAACCTTCTGGTCAAAGCCAAGCCGCCCCGCTGGCTGAACCGCGTAAGGGACTATCTGCCCCAGCGCTTCCGGCCCGCCCCGCCGGTAGCCACCAAAACAGAAATGGAGTGAGCTATGTCCCTGCAAAAGTTCCTTTTTCACAACTTTTGGGCCAAAATCTGCTCCCTGCTGCTGGCGGTCATGATTTGGCACGTGGTCAACACGTGGCAACAAGGCGGTCGCCTTGAACGCCCGCCCACGGTGGCCTCCGGTGAAGTCACCTTCTACCGTCACCCCATCACCGTCATGAAATCCGCCGACGATGAACGCGCCTTCCGCGTCACCCCGGCCACCGTGGACGTCACCCTCAAAGGACCGGTGGAAGTCATGAACAAGCTGCGCAGCGGCGACATCATGGTGTATATCAACCTCGTGGACCTTGGCGACGCCCCGCCGCTGCCCCTCAAGGTCATGGTCCATCATCCTCCCGGCCTGGCTGTCACACGAGTGGACCCCGCCGAGGTCAACGTCACACGCCTCCGCTGAAAATCATCACGCAATTTTTATGAGCAACGGCAAACGCATCTTTGGCACCGACGGTGTTCGCGGCATCGCCAACATCGAGCCCGTGACCGCCGAAACCGCCCTCAAACTCGGCCGCGCCGCCGCCCACGTCTTCAAAAACCTCCCCGGTCCCTCCCGGGGCCGTGGCCGCCACAAGATCGTCATCGGCAAGGACACACGCCTTTCCGGTTACATGCTCGAAAACGCCATCTCCGCAGGCATCCTGTCCATGGGAGTGGACGTGCTGTTCATCGGCCCGCTACCCACCCCCGGGGTGGCTTATGTCACCCGCAGCCTCCGCGCTGACGCCGGCATTGTCATCACCGCCTCCCACAATCCCTACGACGACAACGGCATCAAGTTCTTTCGCGCCGACGGCTACAAGCTCGACGACGCCATCGAAGCCGAGATCGAAGAACTGGTCTTCACCGGCCGCATAGACAGCATCCGCCCCACCGCCAGCGCCATCGGCAAAGCCGTGCGCATTGATGACGCCCTGGGCCGTTACATCGAGTTTGCCAAGGCGTCTTTCCCCAAAGGGCGCACCCTCGAAGGCGTGCGCGTGGTCGTGGATTGCGCGCACGGCGCCGCCTATAAATCCACCCCCTGTGTCCTGCGCGAGCTGGGGGCCGAGGTCATCGTTTTTGGCAATCAACCTGACGGTCTCAACATCAACCGCGAATGCGGCTCCATGCATCCGGAAAATCTTTGCGCCCGTGTCCGCGAATTTCGCGCCGATGTCGGCATCGCCCACGATGGCGACGCCGACCGCGTCCTTCTTTGTGATGAGCGCGGCCAACTGGTGGACGGCGATGACATCATGGCCATCACCGCTCTCGACATGCTCGCCCGCAATGCGCTGGTTGAAAAAACCCTCGTCACCACTGTCATGAGCAATGCCGGTCTTGACGCCGCCATCACCGCCGCCGGTGGCCGCGTCATCCGCACCGATGTGGGCGACAAAAACGTCATCGAGGAAATGCTTCGCGGCGGTTACAACTTTGGCGGCGAACAAAGCGGCCACTTGATTTTCCGCGATTACAGCACCACGGGCGATGGACTTGTGGCCGCCCTCCAAGTGTTGCAAACCATGACCGCGACCCAAAAACCGCTTTCCGAACTGGTGCGCTGCTGGACACGCTTCCCACAAAAAACAGTCAACTTGAAGGTGCGCGAAAAACGCCCCTTTGAAGAGTTGGACGGTGTGTGTGAAGTCCTAAGGCAGGCCGAAGCCGTCCTGCAACCCCAGGGCGGCCGTGTCCTGCTGCGCTACTCAGGCACCGAACCCAAGGTGCGTCTGCTCTTGGAGGGCCGCGACACCGCCACTCTCGAACAATGGGCCGTGCGCATCATGGAACCCTTGCGCCGTCAGATTGGCGTTTGACCCCACCGCAAGGCCGGTTTACACTGCTCATGTTGGTTTAACATCAAAACCGCCTCCATATTATGTATAAAATCATCGGAGCCGACGGCCAGCAATACGGTCCTGTTAGCTTGGTGGAACTTCAAAGTTGGATTCGCGAGCGCCGAGCCAATGGCGACACCTTGGCTCAAGGCCCCGACATGACCGATTGGCGGCCCCTGCGCACGTTTCCGGAATTTGCCCAAACCTTGCAGGAGGCGTCAGCGCCCACCATGACTGCAGCACCCGTGGCAACAGCGGTCACCCCTGCAATCAACGTGGCCGACATGGTATCCGGCCCTGCCGTCGGACTCATCGTCGTCGGGGCCTTGGTGATTGCCGGCAACTTGATGGGGTTGCTCAGCAACTTACTGGGGCTGGCCATGCCATTGCCTCAATCCACCGGAGACCCTCAAATGGACCGGTTTGTTCAAATGATGTCCGGCACCGTCGGCACCATTTCGAGCCTCATCGGCATCGTGTTGGGGGGCGTGACTGTTTTTGCCGGTCTGCAAATGCGGCAGTTGAAAAATTACAGCTTCGCCATGGCCATGCTGATCATCAACATGATCCCCTGCTGCAACAGTTGCTGCTGCCTCATCGGGTTGCCAGTGGGTATCTGGGGATTGACGGTTTTGATGAAACCGGAGGTCAAAAGCGCCTTCTTGAAATGACCCGGCGCCTCTTAGGCCGTAGCATTTGACCCCGGCTGGTGTTGCGTTATGCATCTGTACAAAGTATTGGGTGGCGACGGCCAGGAGTACGGTCCGGCCAGTGCGGAGGAAGTCCGCAGATGGCTGGCCGAGGGACGGCTGCATCCCCACTCTTTAGTACAGCGGTTGCCGGAAACCAACTGGCGGCCCTTGCATAACTTTCCCGAGCTCGCCAACACCCCGCCCCCCGCGGCGTTTCAGCCAGTGCGCTCCTCCACTACGAACGGCATGGCCGTGTGGGGATTCATTTTTGGCATACTTTCCCTGCTGGGCTCCTGCCTCTGCTGTTGCGCCTGTCCGGTCAACATCCTGGCCATCGTTCTTTCCACCATCGGCCTGGCCCAAGCCAGCCGTGAACGTGACAGCAGCAGCCAAACCCTCGCCATTGTGGGACTGGTGCTGGGGCTTGTGAGTTTAATCGAATCAGTCGCTGCCAGTGTGGCCGCGGTCCTGGCCAATGTGATTGCCCATGCCGCCCGTTAAAGAGCCGCCACAAATGTTCCAGCCCGCTGTGGCTGCGGGCCCCCCCCGCCAAGTCCCGCCTCCGCCCTTGAAACGGCCTGCTTGGTGGGTGTTGCTTCTCATGCTTCTCTTGGGGGGCGGTGCGTTGGCCGTGTTATTCCTGGTGGACCCGGCGCAAAGCCGCATTTATCCCAAATGCGTCCTTTACCAAACCACGGGTTTGCAGTGCCCGGGTTGCGGTGGTCTGCGGGCCGCCCACGCACTACTGCATGGAGATTTCATTACGGCTTACCACCTAAATCCAGCCCTCGTCCTGCTTTCGCCTTTGTTGGCTTACGTCTTTTTGCGCGAGTTCATGAAGGCGGCTTTTGGACGTGAGTGGCCCTCACCTTTTCGCCGCCCGTGGATGGTCTGGCTCCTCCTTGGGGCACTGTTTGCCTTTATGGTCTGGCGAAACCTTCCTTGGTTTGCACGGTTAACCGGCGCTTCCTGACGCAGCGGCCTCCAGTGCCTGACGAAAAGCGCGGCAGGCTGCCGCCACATCCGGCGCATTCAAAATGGCCGAAACCACGCAAATCCTCCGTGCCCCCGCCGCCACGACATCCTTTACATTTTCCAGTGTAATGCCACCGATGGCAAACCAGGGAATGTCCACGTGTGCCGCCGCCCAACGCACATATTCCAAGGTCACCGGTTGCGCCGTCGGCTTGGTGCCGGTGGCAAACACCGGCCCTATGGCAATGTATGCCGGCCCCGCCGCCACAGCGCGCCGGGCCTGTTCCGGTGCATGGGTGCTCAAGCCGATTTGCAGGGAAGCACCCGCAGGAACAAGTTCACTCACGTGCCGATGCCCTCCATCAAAAAAATCCTCCTGCCCCAGGTGGCAATAAGGAGCGCCCACTTCCAAGGCAATCTGCGGGTAATCATTGATGACCAATGGCACCCCATAATCACGGGTCACCGGTAGAATCTCCAAGGCCATCTTTTGAATGGCAGCAGGGGGGTAATTCTTGGCCCGGAGTTGCACGATGTCACAGCCGCCAGCGCACAACTGGCGGGCCACTTCCACCGGAGCGCGTCCGTGGAGATAGGCCGTGTCCACAAACCCGTACAACCGGCAATGGGCTGGTGATTTCACGAAAACCAAAGCCGGGAGGAAACCGGCAAATCAGGACTTTTCCTCGTACAATTCGCGCCGGGCGCTGCCCAGAAGTTGCTCCACGTAATTGGTAGTATAAACCCCGCGGCGGAAATTCGGCTCCGACATGATGGCCTGCTCAAACGGAATGGTGGTTTTGATGCCGGTAATCATGAACTCGCCCAAAGCGCGGTTCATCCTGTCCACCGCCTCCCGCCTGTCCTTGCCGTAGGTGATGAGCTTCCCAATCATCGAGTCGTAGTACGGCGGAATGGTGTAACCGGCATACACATGGCTGTCCAACCGCACACCGCGCCCACCCGGCGGATAATACATTTCAATTCGCCCAGGGCTTGGCCGAAAATCATCAAATGGGTCCTCTGCATTGATTCGGCACTCGATGGCATGGCCTTTGAAGGTGACATCAGACAACTTCAAAGGCTCGCCCATGGCCAGCAAGATTTGCTGCTTCACCAGGTCCACACCGGTCACTTCCTCGGTGATGGGGTGCTCCACCTGGATGCGCTTGTTCATCTCCAGAAAGTAGAAATTCCCCGACTCATCCACCACAAATTCCACCGTGCCGGCATTGGTATAATGCGCCGCCTCGGCGATTTTTATGGCTGCCTTGCCCATCTTTTTGCGCAAATCCTTGTGTTTGTGCTCAATGAACGGTGAGGGGGTCTCCTCAATGATCTTTTGATTGCGCCGCTGGATGGAACAATCGCGCTCACCCAAATGAATGATGTTTCCCTTGGAATCCCCCAGGATTTGAAACTCGATGTGCCGGGGATTCTCGATGAACTTCTCCACGTACACGCCGGAGTTGCCAAAGGCCTTCTCGGCTTCCGTGCGCGCGGTGTGGAAGCCTTTGACAAGACTCATGTCATTATGGACCAAGCGCATGCCACGTCCGCCACCGCCTGCAATCGCCTTAATCAAGACGGGATAACCAATCTTTTGTGCCACTTGGATGGCTTCCTGCTCCGTTTCCACCAAACCTTCGGAGCCAGGTGGCACCGGTACACCGGCCTTTTTCGCCAAGGCTCGGCTTGTCGCCTTGTCTTTCAAGGCCTCCAACGCCCGCGGATTGGGGCCAATAAACCGTATGTTGCAGCTCTCGCAAACATCCGCAAAATGGGCGTTTTCACTCAGAAACCCATACCCGGGATGAATGGCATCCACGTCGGCAATCTCGGCCGCTGAAATCAGGCGGTCAATCCGCAGATAACTGTCCGAAGCCGGCCCTTTGCCAATACAAATGGCCTCATCCGCCAATTGCACATGAATGCTGTTGGCATCGGCTTGCGAATAAACGGCCACCGTCTTGATTCCAAGTTCCCGGCAGGCGCGAATGATGCGCACAGCAATTTCCCCGCGGTTGGCGATGAGGATTTTTTCAAACATGCGCGGTTATTCTGTTTGTAAAATACTGCACTGCAATGGTTTAGGGTGTATAAACCACCCCTTACAACGGGCGGACTTTGAACAATGGCTGACCAAACTCCACCGGCTTGGCATTATCCACCAATACGGCGGTGATCACTCCGCGCATCTCGGCCTTGATTTCGTTCATCACTTTCATGGCCTCGATGATGCAAACCACGGTGTCCGGATTGACCTCCGTGCCAACTTCCACATACGGCGCTGACTCGGGCGATGGTGCGCGGTAGAAAGTGCCAATCATTGGGGACTTGATTTCCACCTCATTTACCGCCGGGGCGGCTGGTGTTGGGCCCGCTCCAACCGGAGCGGGTACCGCAGGCACTGGATTGGATACCACCGGCATGTACGCCGGAACGGTGCCCTCATCCGCCACAACCGCTCCCCCCGTGGCCCGCTTCAGACGGATTTTGAATTCCTGACCTTTCTCGAGCTCGAACTCGCTTATCGAGTTCTTTTTCATCAGGTCAATGATGGCCTTGATGTCTTTTAAGTCCACAGGAACCTCCTTTTGCAGGGGTGACTCTGCCAAATCCGCTGATGGCGTTTAACCGAGTTCATTTAGCAAAAAAGCAGTTTCGAAAACGTCTGAAACTGCTTCCATAAATGTCACAAAACGGGAGTGATTATGCCAAATCTCCACCCGTCGTCAAGAGACAAAATTTTAAGTCCAAAAATGGCCAATTTGAGGTTATTTTAGCTTCCAAAGGGGTATTTCAACCAAAAAACCAGCTTTTTAAGGCTCAAAAACAGGTTTTTTTTTGCGTTATTTTTACACCTTTACTTTAACATTAACGGCCGCTTCCACGGCCAAAATGTAAGAAAAGGCCCCAAACCCGCTGATTTGGCCTAAACAGACCCCTGCCATCAACGAGCGGTGCCGGAATTCTTCCCGCGCATGGATGTTCGACAGGTGCACTTCGATGGTTGGCACCCCTGCCGCCACGATGGCATCCCGTAAGGCCACACTCGTATGGGTGTACGCCCCGGCATTAAGTATAATGACATCGTATATCCCCTTGGCCTCTTGGATCCAAGTCACCAGCTCTCCCTCATGGTTGGACTGTCGGAAATCCACCCCCGCTCCCAAACTGGCCGCCTTTTCCCGGACCATCCGCTCAATGTCACCCAGCGTTTGCCGTCCATACACCCCCGGCTCACGGGTGCCGAGCATATTCAGATTTGGACCATTTAAGACGAGCAGTTTCATGAATAACAAGCATCGTAAGCCAAATTACCCCCTTTGTCCAACGGTTTTACCACTTGGAATCGCCTCCTGAAGGCGGCTCTGATGGCTTGTCCCGTAGGGAAACCAAGACTATATTTATACAGTGTTCAGGCTATGGCTCAAGCCGGTACCGTTGATTACCACCCTGTCCATAATCGTGGTGGTCACCATACTCCGTCTATTGGTCCAAAGCCCCATTTTCCCCAATTGGCGTTTCCTCATGTCCGTGGAGGAGGACACCTTGGATTGGCGGATGCGCGGGTTGTACCGGTCCCAACCGCCCGTCGCCTCCAACCTGGCCGCAGTGTTCATTGATGATGAAACCCTTAAAATCCTGAATCAGCGCTACGGTTATGTCTGGCCATTGCCACGGCAACTCTACGGCCGGTTGGTCCGCGAATTGACCGCTCAAGGCGCCAAGGTCATCGGATTTGATATGCTTTTTGATAGCTCCCACCCACGGCAGCCCAATACTGATGTAACGCTTCCCGACGGGCGGGTATTGGGCAGCGATGAATTTTTTGCTGAACAGTTAAAAGCTGCCGGGCCGCGTGTGATCCTGGCCGTCATGGGGCAAACCCTGTTGGACACAACCACGGGTCAAACAATCTGGGAACCCCTCATGCCCAACCCTGCCTTTACCAACGGCGTTCGCCTAGCCCATATCATGAGCGAGGCAGACTCGGACGGCATTACACGCCGGGCTGTGGCGTTTTATGACGACACCAGCACCAACCGCACCGGCCGCTACTGGATGTTGGGCATTGAAATGGCCGCAACGATATTGGATATTGACCTTTCCAAGGCCGAAATTACGGCGAAACAGATTACCCTCCGCCCGGCGGACGGTGAGCCCCGGGTGCTTAAAATAGATGGCCGCCGCCGGTTTCTGGTCAACTGGAGCATGACATGGAATGACCCCAGACTGCACAAAGCCAGTTTGGAAGAAGTCCTGGACATGGATGCCGCCCGCCAAGCCGGCCATCCGGTCACCAACGCCCCCTTCAAAGACAAATTGGTGGTTGTGGGCAGCATTGGCACCGGCAACAACCTCAGCGACGTCGGCGCCACCCCTTTGAGCAAGGAAACTTTTTTGGTCAGCAAACACTGGAACCTGACCAGTCAATTGATCACCCATCGCTTGATTAGGGAAGCTCCCTTGGGGTTGGAAATTGCCCTGATCATCATCATGAGCTTTGCCGGTTTTATCCTGACTTGGGTGGCTCGGCCGTGGTTGGCCACCTTGTCGGTGGCGGCCGTGTTGGTGGGTTACCTGGCACTGAGTTACTACGTCTTTGTGCATAGTATTTATGTTTTGCCGGTGGCCACCCCCCTCTTGGGAGCCCTCTTGTCCTGCCACTTCGCCGCCATGGCCTATCGGGTCGTGTTTGAACAAAGAGAGAAACGGCGCATTAAAAACATCTTTTCCAAAGTTGTAGCGCCCTCCATCGTCAATGAACTGCTGGAATCAGAGAACCTCAGCCTGGGCGGCGCCCAACGCCGCGTAACTGTTTATTTTGCCGATGTACGCGGTTTCACCCAATACACCGACCAAATGCAGCGTCAGGCCGAGGAATATGTGCGCGAACACAAACTGACCGGCCAAGCCGCCACGGATTATATTGACGGCCGGGCTGAGGAATTGCTGTCCACCGTCAATCTCTACCTTTCCACCGTGGCCGGCATCATCAAAAACCACGGGGGAACTCTGGATAAATACATGGGGGACTGTGTCATGGCCTTTTGGGGTGCGCCGCAGCCCAATCCCCGCCATGCGGTGGACTGTGTGCGTGCTGCCATTGCCGCCCAGTCCGCCATCTACCACCTCAACCAGGAGCGCACGCGGGAAAACAAACGCCGGATAGAGGAAAATGCCCGCCGCACCGCTGCCAAACTGCCGCCCTTGCCGCTGTTGCCCTTGCTCCGACTCGGCTCAGGCATCAACACCGGCGTAGCCACTGTCGGGTTGATGGGAGCCGAGGAGCACCTTTTTAACTATACTGTCTTTGGACGGGAAGTGAACCTGGCCAGCCGGCTCGAGGGGATTTCCGGTCATGGCAAAATCATCATCGGCGCCGGCACTTTCGCCGATTTGCAGCGCGATGACCCCAATTTGGCCGCCTTGTGCGTCTCCCTGCCACCCGTCCAAGTGAAGGGTTTTCAAGATCCTGTACCCATCTTCGAGGTCAAATGGAGACGGCATAGCGAAGGTGATGAACCCGCCGAATAGCGGAAAAACTTTCCAAACCAACCCCTGCCTTGGGAAATTGTTCAGCGGAAATTAAAATGGCGGTTAGATTTTTCCCTGGATAAGTCGCTCGTAGGTCTGGCGATAGGGGGCCAGGAAGAGTTCGTTTTCGCTGATGATTTTGGTGAGGATGGCCTCCAAGTTGCCAAAGTCGGCATGGTTGATGATGCCGTGAACGCTTAAAGCAAAGGCCTGAAGGGGGTTGAGGGTCTGGCGGGTTTCGCTGAGCAAAATGATGGTGGAATGCCGACGTAAATGCATGGGGAGGTTCTGCAAGTACTTCAGGCTCTGGTTTTCCTCCAAGGATGCGCAGTAAAAGGTCTCCTCTATGAGGGTGACCTGGTATTGGTACTGCGTGAAACGGGTCATGAAATCGTCGTGGTCGAGCGCGGCGTGGACCTTGTAGCCCATTTGATCGAGGACGCCCATGACCTGCACCTGCCATTCGAGGGTGCTGATGCCGAGCAGAGCCGGTTTGTCCGACAGGGTGAGGATTTCGTACTGTTGCATAGAGATTTATTTGAGTTTGAGGACAGGCGGGATGGGGATGTCGGGCTTCTTTTCCTCGGTCTTTTTCATCTGGAGCTCGGAATAGGCGGTGGTCATTTCACCGCGCTTCTTCTTGATGTTGTCAATGCCGCGGCTGACGATGCCGCGCTTGCTGGCAGAGAGAAGCGCGGTTTCCTCGGTGATAATGCCGTTTTCGTACGCCTCGAGGCAGGCGTGGTCGAAGTGGCGCCAGCCGAAGGTGTAGGAGGCCTCGATGATTTCGTAGAAGCTCTTGCCTTCGCTTTCGCCGTGAATGATGGAGTCCTTGGTGCGGAGGTTGCTGCCCATGATTTCAAGCAGGGCGTAACGCCCGCCGCCAATCTTGGGAACCAGGCGCTGGCTGATGACCCAGCGGAGGGTGTCGGCCAGACGGACGCGGATTTGCTCCTGTTCCTCCGGCTCGAACATACCGAGGATGCGGTTGATGGTCTGGCCGGCATCAATGGTGTGCAGGGTGCTCAACACCAAGTGGCCTGTTTCGGCAGCGCTCAAGCCAATCTCCACCGTCTCGCGGTCGCGCATTTCGCCGACGAGAATAATCTTCGGAGCCTGACGCAAGGCAGCCCGGAGGCCGCTGGAAAAAGTGTCGAAATCATTGCCCATTTCCCGCTGGTTGAAGGTGGCTTTCTTCTGCGGGTGCACGAATTCCACCGGGTCTTCCAGCGTGATGATATGGATGGAGCGGGTTTCGTTGATTTCGTTGAGGAGCGCGGCGAGGGTGGTGCTTTTGCCAGAGCCTGTGGCACCGGTGACGAGAACGAGCCCCGTTTTTTCCTTGGCCACCTGGTAAAAAATCTCAGGCAAGCCGAGTTCTTTCAGGGTGGGAATCTTGGTGTTCAGTTTGCGGAGCACGCAGGAGTAGTGACCGCGCTGGCTAAAGATGTTAACGCGGAAACGTGCCCGGCCTTCGACACCGTAGGAGGCATCGCAGGAGCCGCTGCGCAGCAGGTCCTCCATGAGGCGGCGGTTGCCACCGATGAGGTTGAGTGCGATGGTCTCGGTCTGGAAAGGGGTGAGTTTTTCGATGGGTGGGTCCAGCTCGATGGAGCGCAGCTCGCCGTCGTGTTCGACCTGGAGGGGTTTGTCCACGGTGATGTTCAGGTCGGAGACGTCCGGATGATAGTCAAGCATCCGGTTGAGGATGTAATCGAGTTCGTTGCGTCGCATAAGCGGTTGGCCCGGGCGGTCCAAGGGACCCCCTGTGGGCCGGGTTGATTATTCGACTTCTCCGTTGGCCTTGGCCTCCTCCTGCCGGTCCGGCGGCAGGAAGGGGAAGAATTTTTTCTTGTCGAGGCACTTCTCAAAGGCTTCCTCGGGCGAAATCCTTTTCATCTTGAGGTGGTCCATGATGGCGTCATCGAGGGGCTGGTTGCCGATGCGTTTGCCCACTTGAATCATACCCGGTATCTGGTGGGTCTTGCCTTCGCGGACAAGGTTGGCGACGGCGGTGGTGAAAACAAGGATTTCCAACGCCGCCACGCGGCCTTTGCGATCCACCCGTTTGAAGAGGTTTTGGGCCACCACGCCGCGGAGGGCCTCGGACAGGGTGGCGCGGATTTTGTTCTGCTGGTCGGCCGGGAAGACGTCAATGATGCGGTCCACGGTCTTGGCGGCGCTTTGGGTGTGGAGGGTGCCAAAGACGAGGTGGCCGGTGCTGGCGGCGGTCAGGGCGAGTTCAATGGTTTCCAAGTCACGCATTTCGCCCACCAGAATGATGTCCGGGTCTTCGCGCAACGCGCCGCGCAGGGCCGCTGCAAAGGACTTGGTGTGCACGCCCACCTCGCGGTGGTTGACCAGGCAGCCCTTGCTTTCGTGCACAAATTCAATCGGGTCTTCGATGGTGAGGATGTGGTCGCGCCGGTTTTTGTTGGCGTAATCCACCATAGCGGCAAGGGTGGTGCTCTTGCCGGAGCCGGTGGGACCGGTCACCAACACCAATCCCTTGTGCAACATGCAGAATTTCTTGAGCACCGGCGGCAGCGGAGCATCCAATTTCTCAAAGTCTTCAAAGGAAAGGACCTTGGACGGAATCTGACGAAAAACAGCGGCGATGCCGTTTTTCTGATTGAAAAAGTTGGCACGGAATCGCGAAACCCCGGGAATTTCGTACCCGAAGTCCACATCGCCGGTTTCCTCAAAGACCTTGATCTTGTATTCCGGTGCTATCTCGTAGAGCATGGCCTTGAGCGCATCGTTTTCCAGTGCCGGAAAATCCACACGGTGCAATTCGCCGTTGATGCGCAGCATCGGGGGATTGCCGGAGGACATGTGAAGGTCCGAGGCTTTTTGTTCGAGGAGCAAATTAAAAAAGGCGTCAATTTTGGCCATAAAAATGGATATGTAACGGTCCTGACGATTACTATTAGTTGATTTTGCAGAAACTGCAAGCTTATGAATGACGCAGCAGCGGCCCTCCAAGCCGCCCTCAAAAGCGGCGGTCCAATCACTTTTGCCCGTTTTATGGAGCTGGCTCTGTATGCTCCGGGGCTGGGTTATTATGAACAACGCGAACACACCCCAGGATGCCGCGGCGATTTCTTCACCAGCGTGAGTGTGGGCTGCCTGTTTGGGGAATTGTTGGCGCACCAATTTGCCCAGTGGTTGAGCGCTGCGCCGCAGGATGAGCGCCTGGCGCTTGTGGAGGCCGGTGCGCACGACGGGCGGCTGGCGGCGGACGTGCTCAAGACATTGCAAAGGGTTTATCCAAGTCTCCATGCACGGCTGGATTTTTATTTTTTGGAGCCCTCAGACACCCGTGCGGCGTGGCAGCAAGAAACCTTTAATGAACTGGGGCTTAAAGGAAATCGCACCGCGAGGTGGGAGGATTTCCCCCGGCCCCTGCGCGGGGTGATATACTCGAACGAACTCTTGGACGCCATGCCGGTGCATCGGCTGGGGTGGAATGCGGCCCGCCAGGAATGGTTTGAGTGGGGTGTGGAATGGCGCTGTGGAGGAGGGTCTTGGATTCGGTTGCCGTTAAGCGCGCCGGAGCTGCCTCCAGATTTACCGCAAGCCCTGCTCGAAGTGCTACCGGACGGTTTTACCATCGAAGTGCCGGTGGCAGCCCTGCAATGGTGGCGGCAGGCGGCGGCCTGTTTGGCTCCCGGCTCCAGGCTCATGACATTGGACTATGGCACACTGGCAGATTTGCCACTGGACCCGCGGCGGCCCCGCGGCAGTTTGCGCGCCTACTGGCGCCATACGGTGCAGGATGACCTGCTGGCGCGACCAGGGGAACAGGATTTGACGGCGGATGTGCCTTTTGCGGCGGTGGCGCAGGCGGGGCAGGCTGAAGGTTTGGTAACTGAAACTCTCCAAAAACAAGGACCTTTTTTGACACGGCTGGTTTTGGACATGGGGCCAAAACTGCAGTGGTCCCCCGCTCAACGTCGGCAGTTCATGACGCTGACGCATCCCCAACACCTGGGAGAGCGTTTTTGCGTGCTGGTGCAACGGCGGCCGGAAGGGTGATCAATCTTGCTGGGCTGCCTGTGCCTGGCGCGCACGCAACAGTTCATGGAATTCGGCGGCCACAATGTACCCCACGCAATTGGGCGCGCCGCAATGGCAGGGATGCTCCTGGTAATCCACCAGGTCGTAGCCGTAGTTGAAGGTTAATTCCTCCCCGGCTCGAATCGCCCGCCGCGCCACAATCCAAATGCGGCCGCCGTCCATCACCGCCTCGCAATTGGGGTCGCAACTGTGATTGAAAAAGCGGGCCGGATTCCACGAAACCGCTCCGTCCAAATCAAACTCATCGTCCAGATGAAAGATGTAGACGTTGAGCTCCTGGCAACGGCGCAGAGATTCCAACTTGTCGATGCGTTCGCCGACGTACTCCACAACACGCGTGCCGGCGGGGATGTTGCACCGGGCAAAACCACCACGTCCGTGAATGGGAGAGTCGCGGATTTCAAAAAGTTCATCCATAGTTGCTCCACGTTGCCGATGGGGGTTATCCACGGCATCGCGCCAACATCTCCAACTTGCGGCCCACCTCGCCTTCATCCACCAGCCGTCCGGCCAGTTCCCAACCGTCAGTAATGGTGCGTGCGGCCCCGGCAACGAAGAGAGCGGCGCCTGCGTTTAACAGAACCGCGTCGCGCCGCGGCCCGCGGTCGCGGCCGGTAAGGAGGTCGCGGGTGGCACGTGCGTTTTCGGCCGGGTCACCCCCCTGCAAATCGTGCAGAGTCACCGCTTGAAGCGGCCATTGGTTTGGAGAAAGGCGGCTTACTGCGTGGGCATGATCTTGATAGAACTCGGCAACCACCGTCTCGCCCAAAGTGGACAATTCATCCAACCAATGCTCACCGGCCTGCCCGCAGATGACCATGGCACGCCGAACACCAAGGCCCTGCAACACTCGCGCCAAGGGCTCGCAAAGATCAGGCCGGGCCACGCCCATAAGCTGCGCCGAGGGCCGCACCGGATTGAGCAACGGCCCCAGAAAATTAAAAATCGTCCGCTGGCCGCGCTCGGCACAAAGTTTGCGCGCCGGTGCAATATGCCGAAAGGCCGGGTGGTACCGGGGCGCAAAGAAAAAGGCGAAATGATGCTCCTGCAACGCAGCCACTGCCTCGGCAGGGGGTAAATCCACAGGAATGCCCAATGCTTCGAGCAGGTCGGCGCTGCCGCAACGGGAAGTGGCGGCTCGGTTGCCATGCTTGGCCACGCAGACACCAGCGGCAGCGCAAATGAGGGCCGTCATCGTAGAAAAGTTGAGCGTGTGGGCGCGGTCACCACCGGTGCCGACAACGTCCAAAATTTCGCGTTGGCGCAAGGCTGGCGGCAACTCCACCAACACCGCCAGCTCGCGCAATTCGCGTGCAAACAGGGTAATCTCTTCCGGTGTCTCCCCTTTTTGCGCCAAGGCCGTCAAAAAATCGGCTTTGGCTTCGACGGAAACAGCTTCATCTGTCAATTGTTGGACGGCACCATGCACCTGTTCAGGAGTCAGGGCGATGCGGGCTTGGAGTTGTTGGGTCAATGCCTTCAACACGCCCCAACTCTAGTCCACCCATAACGCCGCGCAACGCGGATTTTTGGGAGCACAGCACATCGCCGCTCACCGCTGGCAAGGACTGTTGCCGAAGCGTATATTACCTTCACCCGGCTCCATCGCCGGCAAAACCCTGGTGTCCCATGAAAATACATTTAACTCTGAGCCGCCGGTGTGGCATCATGGTCCTGGCAATCATGAGCTGGTGGTCTTTCTGGGGTTGCAACTCCGCCAATGAGCCGCCCAACGTCGGCGACTCCGGTGATCCCTATGCTTCGGCACGCAGAAAAATGGTGGAACACCAGCTCGCCGGTTTCGGGCGTGACATCACCAACCGCCGCGTGCTGGAAGTGATGGGCCTAGTGCCGCGGCATGAATTCGTGCCGGCCAATGTCGTCAAGGAAGCCTACGAGGATTACCCCCTGCCCATCGGACATGGGCAAACCATTTCGCAACCGTACATCGTGGCGTTCATGACCCAAGCTCTGGACCCGCAGCCGAATCATCGCGTGCTGGAAATCGGCACCGGCAGCGGTTACCAGGCCGCTGTTCTGTCGCCCTTGGTGAAGGAAGTTTTTACCATCGAAATTATCGAACCGCTGGCACGGCAGGCGGAGGCCACCTTGAAACGATTGGGTTACACCAACGTCATGGTAAAGGCGGGTGACGGTTATCTGGGATGGCCGGAGCAGGCGCCTTTCGACGCCATCATCGTCACATGCGCGCCGGAAAAAGTGCCTGAGCCTCTTGTCCGCCAGCTCAAGGACGGCGGCCGCATGATCATTCCTGTCGGCCCGTTGCACGCTCAGGAATTATATTTGTTGGTGAAGGAAAAAAATTCGGTGCGCCAGCAGGCGGTGTTGCCGGTGCGTTTTGTGCCGATGACACGCAAGTAAAAGTCAATTTTTCGGCACCAAGTCCCACACCAGCCGGGCGGCCCGCGCCGCTGCGCCGGGGCCGCCGAGCGTTTTCATAATGTCCAGCAGCCGAGCCCGGACGGCTCCGGCTTTTTGCGGTTGCTCCAAAAATTCAAGCGCGGCTTGAGCGAGCGCTTGGGGAGTGGCCGCGTCCTGGATGAATTCGGGAAAAACCGTGGAGCCCGCGAGCAGGTTGGGCATGGTCAACGAAGGGACGGTAACAATGCGCCGGGCCACTTGGTAGGTGAGCCAGGAGGTTTTGTACAAAGTGACAGTGGGCACACCAAAGTAAGCGCATTCCATGGTGACGGTGCCGGTGCATGCCAGGGCCACAGCAGCTTCACGCAACCGATTTTCCAAACCACCGACTTGCACGTTTACGCCTGCTCCCACACCGCGGGCCAAGGCCATTTCGCGAAGACGCTCATCCGGCAACACCATCATTGCGCGGGCGGAAGGAAGTTTCCGGGCGATGACTTCCCACGCGCCGCAGAGAGGGGGCAAATGACGTTTCAGTTCTGCGGTGCGGCTGCCGGGCAACAACACCACCAGCGGGGATGCGTTGTCTCTGGGCGCAATGGCGGCGGATTGAGGATATCGGTCAAAGATGGGATGCCCCACAAACTCCACGCGCAATTGCGGCGCATGGCGTGCGTACCATTCTTTTTCAAAAGGAAAAATGCTGAGCAACAAATCAAAATCCTGCTCCAAAGACTTGGCGCGCCCCGGGCGCGAGGCCCACACCTGCGGGGAAACCATCTGGACCAGGCGCGGCTGCCAGGATTGGGACGAATGGCTGCGAACCCACTGTTTGATGGCATGACCAAAACGGCGATTGAAACCGCTGAAGTCCACGCACAACACCACTTGCGGTTGCCGCTCCACCGCCAGGCGGAGCAGTTGATGAAAAATGCGGCGGAAGGTCATGTATTGTTTGAGGACCTCCCAAAGTCCCACCACGGAATGCCGCGTCATGTCCACGGCCAGCTCGACGCCCGCTGCGGCCATGCGCGGACCGCCGGCGCCAAAAAAAACGGGGGCCACCCGGCCCTCTGCGTGTGCTTGGGCGCGCAAGGCATTCACCAGCTCCGCGGCCAATGTGTCGCCGCTGGTTTCGCCTGCAATCACCATGATGGACAAGGGGGAGGGTGTCATGACGTAGAATGACCGGCCAACGACTCCGCCCGAAGCCAGCCAAGCCATAAAAAGGCCGGCCACGCCAGCGCGGGAATATAAAGCCCGAACTCCACCCAACTTTGCAAGGCCCAACCCAGGACTCCCAACCACGCCGCAACAGGCCACGCGCAATGCCACCAGGCTGGCCGAGTACCGGCCAACATGCCCGCCATGAATAGCGTATAAAACAGGAGTCCCGGCATGCCGGAATCAGTGGCCTGTTGCAGGTAGTCATTGTGCACCAGCCGGGCCATCTCGGCCTCGGGCGGCTTTTTCATACGATAGACGGCGGCAAAAGTGCCCGGACCACTGCCGAGCAGGGGATGTTCACGGGTGTTTTGCCAAGCCACCCGCCAATAAATCAAACGCGCACTGGCGCTGGGCGCGCCACGGGCAAAGTAGCCAGAGTATTTTATTCCGAAAACCACCAGCCCCAAAATGAGCAAGGCTCCTGCCAGCACCATCTTCCATGAGCGCCGCCAAGGACCCAACAAGAGCAGCACCACGCCCATGGCCACGGCGATGAGCCAGCCCGCCTTGGAGCCTGTCCACACCAAACACGCCACACCGGCCAAAGCAGTGATTATGGACAAGGCCATGGCCAGGATGCGATTTCGCCGCGCACCCCAACGCCACGCCAGCGCGACAGCCGCCGGCAAACCCAACAACAAACCACCGGCAAAAGCGTTGGGATAAAAAAAGGTGGAAAATATGCGGTTGCTCGCCATCCGGGCGCGAAACTCCGGTGTGTCCATGGCAGCGCGCATTTCCGGGGGCAGTTGTTCAAATTGTCGGCGCGTTTCTTCAAGGCCGCCCCAATGTTGGTCCCATCCGCCCACCAATGTGACCGCCACACCCAGCGCGGCAAAACCCCAGAAAAATTCAGGATGTCGCGTGCGAGCGAGCACGAAGCGACCTCCCAGAAAGCAAACCCCACAAGCAAAAAAATGCGGGAGAACCAGACGGGTCATCTGTGGCTCAACGGTGAACAATGCCGCGAGGGCCTGCCAGGCAAGCCACGCGACCAATAACCACGGCGTCCAACGCCACCAGCCCTCGGCGGGCGAGTGACGCGGAGACGGCGGCAACCGCCAAGCCAGCGCCACTGCAGCCAAAAGCCACAATCCCAACAAGGCATACCCCCACCGCGGCGGCCATGAAAGGATGAGCCACTCCAGCAGATTTTCCGGTGCGTGGGTTTTGTCAGACAAAATCACCGGACTGCCCAACTTGACCCATACCGTGGCGAAGACAACGCCGCTCCAAGCCGCAAGCCATGCCCCTGCCCTGGTGTTGGACGGGCCGGTGAAAGGCAGCGGGACTTTTGCAGTCATGGAGGACCCGGAGCGCCCCTCGCGCATTCAAAGGTTCATCTTCAGCAGCCCCACTTCCAAAACCAATGCCTCCTGGGCGTTGGTGCGCAAGCGGGCCGACATTTCTTCCACAACTTCCAAATTAGCCTGTGCCTGTTGCGGCTTCAGGCGGGCGGCAGCCTGGCGGGTGGCCGCCTCCAACTGGGGAAGCGCAGCCAGCGCGGAGTCCATGCCCTGGGTGACCAGCCAGACATCGCGCAGCCACCACTCCAAAGCCTGCAGCAATTCGCCTCGACGCCGGCGGTACTCTGCTTCGATGGCCGCCTTGAGCTCCGCCTCCCATTGTTCTTTCAGCTCGGGCTCGGCGTCGGGAAAGCGTTGCAACGGCGATTGCGCTTCAAGCCGCGCCGCGACTGCGTCACGCATCTCGGATAATTGTTGGGTCAATTCTCCCAACAAGCGGTAGCGGTCCAGGAGACTTTGACCGGAAGAAGCAAGTTGTGCGGCAAAACTTTGAAGCCACTTTTCGAGCTCCGGCGCAAGGCGGGGGCCCCCACCGGCAAGGTTGAGGCGGAGGCATCGCGAAAGGATGGTCTCCAACAAGTGTTGGGGCTCGGTGCTCAACAGCATGAGGACGGTGCCGGCAGGGGGTTCCTCAAGGGTCTTGAGGAAGGCATTGGCGGCGTTGGTATGCATCCTGTCCGCCGCCACGATGATGGCTACTTTATGTTCAGCCTCCGTGGGGCGCAGGTTGAGTTCGCGGATGAGTTCGCGGATTTGCTCGGCCTTGATGATTCGGGTCTTGGATTCGGGCCGCAACCAAAAGACATCCGGGTGCAATTCGTCTTTGACTTTGCGGCAGGCCAAGCAGGCGCCGCAGGCATCCACCGGCAGGCCGGTATCTCCCCGCTGCGGAGGCGACTTGCAGTTGACGGTCATGGCCAAGGCGCGAGCAGCGGCGCACAGCTCATCCAAATCAGCGCCGGTGAACAGGTAGGCGTGCCCCAGGCGTCCGCGGCCCAAGCTGCGTTGCAGCAGGGCAAGGGCAGGTTGGTGATTGGCCAGTTGCGACAGGGTCATGAGACTTTACTCCAGCGGTTGACCCGGCTCCTGTCGCGGGGCCGAAGGTGGAGGACACAGCCGCACCAACAGGGGAATCCGTCCGCGTATCTCGCCATCGAGCGAAATGTCCACCGAATAAAAACCCGGTTTTTCAAATTTCATGTGTTGAATGTTCACGATGAAATTGCGGGACACAAAGATGGCTTCATCGGGCACCTCGACCTGGATGGGAATTTGAATGGGCGGCATGACGGAGCGGCCGTCTTCGTCCACAAAATTCAGCCCCACTTTATGCGCCCCCTCTTCCATCTTGTCGAATACCAGGCGCAGGGCAACGCTGCACTGCGGATGCACAGCCGGCATTTGCGAGGCATTAATGGTGTCAAAGGTCCCGAGGATGTTCAATTTCCCCTGGGAATCGGTTGCTGCATCGCACAAAGATGCCACTTGAATTTCCATAGCCCCTTCTCTTTACCCTCTCCATGCGCAAAAGGCACGTGAAAAGCGCATTGTTGGCCGCGGCAAACAAGACAACGCTTTTCGGGGGCCCCTGCAGCCTCCAGACTTGACTTGGGCGCGGCCGCTGTGAAGTCTCAGTGCCCATGGACCGCATCGCCATTGTCGGACAAGGTTATGTTGGCCTGCCGCTTTCCCTGCAATTTGCCCGTGCCGGATTGCATGTGCTCGGTCTGGATATTGATCCAAAAAAAGTGGAAGCATTGAATCGCGGGGAGAGTTACATCCAACACATTCCATCCGCGGCCATCGCCGCCGAACGCAAAGCGGGGCGTTTCGAAGCCTCGACCGATTTTTCACGTGTGCGCGACGTGGAGGCGGTCATCATTTGTGTACCCACACCCTTGAACAAAAATCGGGAGCCGGATATTTCATTCATCCTCAACACCGGCCGGGCAGTGGCGCCGTATTTGAAACCGCGCCACGTCGGCAAGGGTCAAAAGGGCGGCGTGCAGAAAAAACTCGTCGTGCTCGAAAGCACAACCTACCCGGGCACCACTGACGGCGAACTGCGACAGGTTTTGGAACAACATTCCGGCTTGAAGGCGGGAGTGGATTTTCATCTCGCCTTTTCCCCCGAGCGCGAGGACCCGGGCAATCCACAAAGCCGGGTGGAGGCCATCCCAAAAGTGGTGGGCGGTCTGACACCGGAATGTCTGGCCCAGGCCACAGCGCTTTACAGGCGGGCCATTCAATCGGTGGTGCCGGTAAGCTCCTGCCGTGTGGCCGAGGCGGCGAAGCTGCTGGAAAACATCTTCCGCAGTGTCAACATTGCGCTGGTGAATGAATTGAAGGTGGTTTACACCGCGATGGGCATTGACATTTGGGAGGTCATCGAAGCCGCCAAAACCAAGCCTTTCGGTTTCATGCCTTTTTATCCCGGGCCGGGCCTGGGCGGGCATTGCATACCGATTGATCCTTTTTACCTCACTTGGAAGGCGCGGGAATTCGGGCAGTCCACGCGTTTCATCGAGCTTGCCGGAGAGATTAACACGCGAATGCCGGAATACGTCATCCACCGGTTGATGGAAGCCTTGAACGAACGCCGGAAGTCGCTCAAAGGAGCGCGGATTTTGGTGCTCGGCGTAGCCTACAAACCAAACGTGGACGATGACCGCGAGTCCCCCTCCTACGTGTTAATGGATATGCTGGCAGACCACGGCGCACACGTGGCCTATCATGACCCGCACGTTCCAATCATCCGCAAAAACCGCGAGCATCCGCATTGGGCGGGCACGCGGTCAGTGGCGTTAACGCCAGCGGAAATCAAGAAATACGACGCGGTTTTGATTGCCACGCAACATCGGGCTGTGGATTACGCCTTGCTGGCGCGGCATGCGCGGTTGATTGTGGATACACGCAATGCGATGGCCGGACAGCGCACGCGGCCCGGCCAAGTATGGAAGGCTTGAGAAGCAACGTCTCAGGCGCCTTCGCCTTCCTTCAACCACGCACCACACTGGGCTTGATGGCGCAGGGCATGATCCACGAGCACCAGCGCCGTCATGGCCTCCACCAAGGGCACCGCCCGTGGCAACACGCAAGGATCATGACGCCCCCGGCCCTTGAGTGTTGTGTTGTGCCCGCGCACGTCCACCGTCGGCTGCTCGTGCATGACGGTGGCGGTGGGTTTGAAGGCCACACGGAAATAAATAGTTTCGCCATTGGAGATACCGCCCTGCACGCCGCCGGAACGGTTGCTCAAGGTGCGCACGCGGCCTCCCTTCATACGGAAAGGATCGTTGTGAGTCAGACCGGTGTATTGAACGCAATCAAAACCTGACCCAATGTCAAAGCCCTTGGCCGCTGGCAGGCTCATCATGCCCTTGGCAAGGTCCGCTTGCAGCCGGTCAAATACTGGTTCGCCCCAACCGGGGGGGACGCCGCGGGCAATGCCGAGGACAATACCTCCCAGGCTGTCCCCCTGCTTTCGCGCGCGCTCGATGGCCCGCACCATGCGCGCTGCGGCGGCTTCGTCGGGACAACGCACGATGTTGGACTCGATGTCTTGCACTTTGACACGCTCCGGGTCCACCTGGGCCTTGAGACGACCCACCTGGACAACACACGCCAATACCTCCACCCCGAAATACAGGCGCAGAATTTTTTTGGCAATGGCGCCGGCGGCCACACGGCCCACCGTTTCCCGCGCACTGGCGCGGCCTCCGCCCTGCCAGTTGCGGATGCCGTACTTGGCCCAGTAGGTGTAGTCGGCGTGCGAGGGACGGAATTTCTCCGCCATTTCCGTGTACGCCTCGGGGCGGGCGTCCTCATTCTTCACCCACATGCAAATCGGCGAGCCGAGGGTTTTGCCCTCGAACGTGCCGGAGAGAATTTCCACGTGGTCGGGTTCTTTGCGCGGCGAGACGATTTTAGATTGTCCGGGCCGGCGCCGGTTCAAATCGGGTTGAATGTCCGCCTCGGTCAGTGGCAGCCGCGGCGGGCAGCCCTCCACCACCACACCCACACCCCCGCCGTGGGATTCACCCCACGTGGTGATGCGAAACAAATGACCAAAAATGTTGCCCATGTCCTTTAATAATAGAACCACCACGGGCGGGGCTCAATCGCAGATTCAACAGGAAAAAGTCCTCAAGTCGGGTGGCTCATCCACAACCATAAAAATTTTCCGGAACTCACGGAGGCGTCCGGCCGGAAGCCGGCTCCACCCAGATGGCCCGTCGCGGGATCAATCTTTGTTGCCGGTGCACAGCGGCATGGCAACGGTATTCACACAAGCCACAGCCGACGCACAACTCCGGCCGTATGAATGGCGCCAAGATGGTACTCATGGCTTCCTCTTCGCGGGGGTCCAAGGCACCAGCAGGGACCGCCCCCACCTGCAAAGGAATTGGGCGCATCTCAATAGCGTTGTACCCGGCGGCTTTGCATTCATCGAAACAAAGCTGGCAATCGCGTTCACCCCGCAGCGGAAGGCACACTTGCGGGTCAATGCAGGCCACGCCGATGACAAATTTTCGTTTCTCCGGCAAAGTCAAAGGCCGGATGGCGCCGGTGGGGCATGCCTGCGTGCAAAAATTGCAATCGGGATGACAGGCCGCATGGGTGGGCACCAACATCGGAGACCACAGTCCCTCCCATCCCTGCTCCCAGCCCGCCGGTTGCAATGCGGCCCCCGGGCAAACCTTGAAACATTCTCCGCAACGAATGCATAGATCCAAAAATTTTTCCTCGGGCACACTGCCCGGCGGTCGCAAAGGGGGCGCCGCCGCACCAGCCTGGCTCCGCAGCACACAGGAAACAGCCAGGCCACCTGCCACCGATCCCAGCCAGGCGCGGCGCGAAACGGGAGGCGTTTGCAGTTCCAAAACTGCACTGGCGGCTTTTTCCTCGGCTTTAGGTTTTCCGAAATAAATGGCGTCTTGTGGACACACATGCACACAGGTCTGGCACGAAGCGCAATCAGTCAGCCGCGTCGAAATGTCCGGGGCAATGGCGTCGAATCCGCACACCCGCACACACAAGCCACACTCCGTGCAGTCTTTTGTGACGCGGCGTTGATTGATGCGCAGCAGGCTGGCCAACCCGATGAAAGCACCGGTGGGACACAAGTACCGGCACCAAAAGCGCCGCCCCAACAACCCGGTGAGCATCACCACCACAAACCATCCCAACGACACCACCATCGCACTGCTGAAGGGGCCTGCAGAACTCCAATTTTGGAACAAACCTGTCTGGAGCCAACCCAGGGAAAACATCATGCCACGAGTCACCACCGGAATGGCCGCCACGTACCCCGCCAACATGACGCCCCCAGCCGCCGCGACAAGCACCCCCGTCAAAATGAAAAACCGCAAATGCCGCCAAGCCCCGATGTTTTGGACATTCCACCGCCGCCAATGCCGTCCCACCGCCCACTCAAAAACATCGTGCAATGTGCCCAACGGACAAATAAACCCGCAAAAGGCGCGCGGAAAAAACACCGCCAACAGCAGCGTCCCAGCGGCGCCGATGAGCGCCAGTGTCCAAGCGCGTCCCGCCACCGCCGCGGCCACTCCGGCCAGCGGGTCCATCCATAAAAAAAGTTCCAGCGGCAACCACTCTTTTTCGGTGAGCCGATCGGCATGGAGCGGCATCGTGTAAGGCCATGCCACAATGCAAAAGAGGACGACAAACAAGACAAGACACCCCGCCTGCACCCACCAATGAACATGCCTGGAATCCCGTTGTGACGGACGAGAAGACATGCGCCTACTTCAAACCGGCTTGGAGCAGGGCGCGATAAGTGGCTTCCACCACCGCGTCGGTGGTGATGGTGGCGCCGGTAATGCCGTCCACCTTGAGACTTTGTTGTTCAACAATTCGTTGAGGAATGATGCGCGTGGCGCCAAGATCAATTTTCTCTTGATGGGCCACATCCAGGCGGCTCAGACGGCCCTGTTGGACGGTGGCTGTGACGACAATTTCAGCCTGGTCGGAATAGCCCGTGGCGCGGCCCTGGTAGGTGCCGTCCCGCAGCGCTTGGTCTTTCAAAGGCCCCATCACCAGCATACGCTCTTTGGCCTGAATCTGAGCTACTTTTCGCGGCAGCAAGTGGCGACCATAGGGCTGATTGCTCAACGGGTACAACCGCCGCGCCTCGGCGTAGTGTTGACGCGCCTTGGCAATGTCTCCCAGGCGGACATACAAATCACCCATCATGTGGTGCACGTTGGCCTGGCTGTTGATGGCCCAAGGCGGCGTGGGCAAATCCTGCAAAGCTTCCTCCAACACCTTGATGGCCCCCGCATGATCCCCAAAGTGCGACAAACACGACGCGTAACACATATAGGCGTGGGTGGCTCCTTTGCCTCGTTGGCGCGGCACAAACGTGCTGTACTCTTTCAGCGCCCACGCATAGTTGCCGCTCATGAACAGGTACATGGGCAGCTCATGTCCATCGCCAATGTCACCCTTCTGCGCATACAACCACGTCAGCTTAACCGCCTGCCGGTTGGCCGCTTCGTCCAAGGCCAGCAGGCGCCGAATCTCCAGCCGTCCTTCTTTCCATGGGCGATTCACATCCCATTGCACCGGCACGGCGGCAAGCCAGTCGGGAGGGACTTTGACCTGTGCGATGATGCGATCAATGGCGGGATTGGTGGCGGCTGCATGACCTGCTGGACAAGCAAGCACCAGCCAGGCCGCAATCAGCACGAATATCCAACTCAATGTGGTGACCAGTCTTTTCATGGTGCCCCATGAAAATCCCATAATGTATTTAATTCGGTGGCGCACCGGCACTCAAAGCCCTGCCACATTGCCCTCATCACACGCCACCAACTGCGCGAAGCAGCAGGGCCACGTGGCAAACGCTTCTATTATTTCATGCCCTCCAACAGGGCTTGGGCGCGTTTTTTCACGGCTTCATTTTGGGAAATCTCCAACACGCGTCCCAACGGCTCCTTCAGGCGGGCGGCGGCTCCGGGGGTGTTGGTCCTCACGCCCTTGATAGTCCGCTCCGCCAATGTCACGATGGCCGAACAAGCCTCCTCCCGCGTGCCCGCCTGGTCGAGATAAGGCATGATGACCGGCAAGGCTTCCAAGCCGCCCTTGCTCAGCACACCAAGCAATGCACGCCGTTCCTCATCGCGGGTAATCAGCGGTTCGGCAGCTTTGCACATGGTGATTTTTTGCGCCCCTTGGACGCCGTCCGCAATTTTGAGGTAATTGCGCAGGCACAAAACTTTATCGGTTGCCTTCTGACTGGTGCGGGCCAGCTCCAACAAGACATCAGCCACATCCGGCGATTTCCATTCGCCGAGGGTGCGGATGGCGTCTGCGTGGACATCGGGATTTGGATCGCCCACCAAGGAGCGGACAGCTTGCAGGGCGCGAGTGCCACCAATGCCGCCCAACACACGCAACAAGGTGCTTTTTTGAACTGGCTGCGCTTGAGGCAAAACTTCGGCCACTTTGGCCGCCGATTCATCGGGTTTGCCGGTGGCGTTGCAAATGGCAATCAAACCCTGTTCCAAAGCTCCCAATTCCTGGCCCCCTGTATTCTTCAAGACAAGGTCCAACATGACCTTGACCTCGGCAGGCCCCCCCAGTTCGCCCAACCGCCGCAGCGCGGCCAACCGCACCTCCGGCGCAGTGTCGGCAGAGGCCTTGGTGAGCAAAGGAATCGTCTGAGTCATCCGCCGGCGCGCCGCAAGATCAATGGCACGCGCACGCTGCGCGGCTTCTGGAGCCTCAAAAAGCTTCATCACCACCGTATCGGCTTCCTTGCCGGGGAACCCGCCCAACGCCTCCTGCGCTGCTGTGCTGACGGCCTTGTCCGCGTCCGCCATCAACGCCGCCAACACGGGGACCGCTTCGGGCTTGCCAATTTCAGGCAGCGCCCGAATGGCCGCCAAGCGTACATTGCCCTGGCCGTTGCGGGCCAGCTCAAACAACGCCGGATACGCAGCAGCATCCCCACGTTTGCCGAGGACCTGGATCACAAGGATTTGCTTGTCGGCATTGAGTTTGGGCAGCTCGGACGCCAGCACTTTGCTCAACTCCGCACTCTTCAGCTCCATGGCAGCGCCGGCTGCAGCCGCAGTAAGCACGTAGTCTTCGCTGCGAATGCCCTCCAACACCAGGTTCACCGCCGCCTTGGCCGGGCTGTTGAGGATGGCACCACGCAACGCTCCGGCCCGCACTTGATGCGGCGCCGGATTCAGGGCGCGAAGCCGTTGATACACACGCAAGGCGTCGCTTGTTTTTCGATCTGCGGCGAGCGATTCGGCAGCACGGAACAGTCCTTCACAAAATGCCAGTTGATTGGCGGGCGTGGTCTGGCCAACCGCCTTTTCCAGCGCGCTCACCGCCTGCGGGGTGGCGATTTGGCCCAAGGCACGCGCAGCCGCTTGGGCAACGTCGGCATCGGCATCCGTCAACAACGCGCTCAACGCCGGCACAGCCAGGGCGTCGCGTCGCATGCCCAACGAGCTGATGATGCCCACCTTGAGGCGGCCGGTGGTCTTGCCCAAGGCCTCGCGCAACGCGGGGTTCACCGCAGCCGAAGGATTGGGTTCCAAGGCATACCGCGCCATGTGTGACATTTCCTCATCGGTCAAAAACCGGGCCAACACAGGCACCGCCTGCGCGCCACCCACCACGGCCAATTGACGGCAGGCGGCGGACTTGGCTGCACGATCGGCATTCGAATTCAATATGGCCAGCAGTTCCGCCTCGGTGGCGGCGCGACTGGTGAAAACAAAAGACAGCATAACCGCCACGGCAGCGGTCAGCAGATAATTCGAGGGACGCATAATCATAATGGGCTGTTATTGGTTCAAAGTTCCAATGTTAGAAAGTCCAAGGCTCGCGCATGGCGCGAGTCAGATAACGGTTGGCCTCCGGGTCATTGATGAACACTTCCTTCTCCGGGTCAAAGCGCACGTCACGTTGCAGCCACATGCACACATTGGCGGCGTGCACCACAGTCATCGAGCGATGCATCACCTCGGCATTGGCCACCGGCTGGCGGCGGCTCTTCACGCAGTTGAGGAAATCGCGCACGTGGTTCATCGGCCGGCCGGTCCGCGCCATGTAATCCCCCACGATTTTTTTGAAGTCGGCCAGCAGCGAAGGTTTGGAAACATCGGGCCTCGGATAACCGTCCCCCGCAGCCACCCAGCCTTCCGGCCCGTCAAAACGCATGCCGCAGGAGCCGTGGAAATGCTTGTCGAAGCGCGACAACACCATCTTCACCCCGTTGGGGAAGAGGATTTCCATGCCGTCGCCGGAATCATTGTCCACATATTTGTAATGCACGCCGGCGGTGTGGAGCTGGTCAATGCCGGCCATCGCCTGGGCAAAAGTGTGGGCGCCCCACTCACCAATGCAGCTTGTGTGAAAATCAAAATGATTGCGCCAGCCGCCGTTGACGTAAGCAACATTGTACGGCCGCCACGGGCACGGCCCCAACCACTGATCCCAATCCACCTCCTCCTTCGGCGGCAAGGGTTGCCCGGGCAACCAGTCGGTCCGCATCTTGGCCGCATCCCACGGCGCGATGTGCGCATACGTGGTGTGCACCTTGCCCAGGTAGCCCAACTTGGCCGCCTCAATGCAAAACACAAAATTGGCCTCGCTCAAACGCTGCGTGCCCGTCTGATAAATCCGCCCATACCGCCGGGCCGTTTCCACCACCATCCGCCCTTCGGCCACGGTCATGGCCGAGGGTTTTTCGCTGTACACGTCCTTGCCGGCGCGCATCGCCCACGTGGCCGCCAGCGCATGCCACCGGTCGCCCGTGGCCACCAATACGGCGTCAATGTCCGGACGTTGCGCAAGAAAATCGCGGATGTCATTATACGTCTTGCAGTCCTGGTTCCCGTAATGATTGTCAATCCGCTGCTTCACCCGCTCCCGCGAAGACCGCTTTGCGTCGCACACCGCCACAAACTGCACATCCGGCTCCGGCAACATCCAATTCAAATCATGCATACCCCGGTTCCCAATCCCCAAACCGGCCATGATGATGCGCTCACTGGGCGGCACACGGCCATCGCGTCCCAGCGCAGTTGCAGGAATGATGGTGGGCACCGCCAGGGCACCGCCCGCCACAGCCAGACGCCCCAGAAAAGCGCGCCGGCTCAAACCAGAAGATTGACCGTCAACAGGACCAGCCAACGCCCCGTCACGGCGTGAAGACTTGAATGCAGGTGTCATAGGTTTCGTTATTAATTAAATCCGACGCCTTGCAAAGGAAATTATTCAAATCCACCCCCCAAAATCGGCTTGCGCAAGCGCCGCTCTGCTGCGACTTTATTAGCAGCACCTGCACCACCACCGCTATGAGCAACGGCCTGTCACAAACACTCAGCCTCGAGGAGGCCGTCCAACGCTTCCGCGAACTCTGCCTCCCCACCCTCAAGAACCCCGGCAACACCGCCGACTTGCTGGCGTCTTTCTTCGACTTCTACTGCTGCACACGCATCGAAGGCGCCGATACCGAAGAAGAAGGCGACATGGTCCTCTTGGAATGGGGCGCCAACTGCCCCCACCTCATCCACAACTTTGTGGACTTCCGCGACCTCGAAGACGAAGAAGTGGACTTCGACGAACAGGAATACGAATGGATCGGCCTCACCCGCCAGCTCACCATTGAAGAATCCGTGGAACAGGAAGAAGAAACCCTCGGCCTGTGCCTCTTCCTCTACTTCGGCCCCGCCCGCGATGACGAGGAAGATTTGGGCGGTTCCCTCTGGATTCCCACCCCGGAAGTAGTGCGCGCACGCTTGACCGACTGGAAGAAAAACCCCTACGTCCACCGCCTGCTGCGCCAACGCCCCTCCAAAGTCACCGCCTTCGTCAGCAGCGTCGGCTGAGCACGGAGCCGGCGCAAAAAATCCGAAAAACCTCCTTGCCACAAAATGGCCGGTGAGTTAGATTTCGTTTCTACGAATCGCGGGGTGGAGCAGCCCGGTAGCTCGTCAGGCTCATAACCTGAAGGTCGGTGGTTCGAATCCACCCCCCGCAACCAATCTTTCAGTGCGTGTTTTTCAACCATGGCCGCCACCTACCAAGTCTATGTCCTTCAAAATCCTAGCGGCCGCTACTACATCGGCTTGAGCGAAGACGTCCCCAAACGACTCCAACAACATAACCAGGGCCTCTCCCATTGGACCCGCTCCCGCGGCCCCTGGTCCCTCCTCTGGACCAGCCCGCCCATGACCTTGAGCCAAGCCCGCAAACTCGAAAACCTCCTCAAACGCCAAAAAGGCGGCACCGGCTTTGGACAATGGTCGGCATGAAAATCAAGGCTTTCGCTAAAACTTCCCATTTGCTATTAGGGAGTGCGTAAGAGATATCGGTGTGAATGATGACTCATATTCCTTTCTGACCGAAGTCGTTGGTTGTTACTATTATGGAGGAGTGTATGGCCGCTATGAAGGGGAAGTTCTCTTGCTACGGCGGAACCCTCGAAACCCCTATGACATTAATGCCATCGAAGTTTTGTCAACGACGGGGAAACTTCTCGGTCACCTTCCCCGGCAAACAGCGGCGTGGTTTGCCAAGGAGTTAGATGCGGGCATCCGTGCACATGCAGTAATCCTCCATGTAGATTACGGTTACATTCCATCTTCATCTCGTAACGTAAGAGGGCGCTCACCTGGCTTTCGCCCTCCACGCCTTAAGGTGCGGGTTGTACGACAGTCTGCAGGGTCCGCCCTTACGAACGCTAATCCACAACTTGACCACCACCCCACGCAAGATGAGCACCTTCCTGCATTAGGCTCACCGGTAAGCACCACGGTCTCACAATCCAAGTCCAATTGTTTCATCGTTACAGCCGCCTACGGTTATGCAGACCACCCCGTTGTGCAGTTCTTTCGCGCCTGGAGAGACGTTCATTTGCAAGAGAGTCTGGTTGGAAGATTCTTTTTACGTAGCTATTATGCGGTGGGTCCGGTCATGGCCGCCTTTGTGCGCCGCGTTCCCAGCATGGGCCCATTCCTGAGGAAAATACTCGGCATGCTGGCACGGTTTTTGGGATACCGCCCTCAAAATAACCAGAGGTAAGCCACCAGCTGAGCCACGTATTTAGAGCATAATAACGCCCGCAAGGATGGGCAGGTATCCGGCAAAAAAGGATCGGTAGCCCGGAAATCTGGCGGGCAGTTCGCGTCCATGGTTGACATGGGCCGGCGTTTGGGGCAAATCCTTTGGCGGTCATCCACGGCGTTGGGCGCATCGTGCGTCTGACGGAGTTGGTGGTCACGCTCAGGCCCTCTCCGCAGGCCGGCCGAGATAGCCGGCTGTGGAATGGAAGTGAAGAGGGCCGGGTAACGCCCGAGGCAGGCGTGTGGCAACCGGCAAAAGTCAGGATGGCCCGCATTGACCGCGTCCATATTCCCCCACTTATTCAAGGATGTAATTTTATGCCCAAACGCAACGACATTCGGAAGGTTCTTATCATCGGTTCAGGTCCCATCATCATCGGTCAGGCCTGCGAGTTTGATTATTCGGGAACTCAGGCATGCAAGGCGCTGCGGGCGCTGGGCTATGAGATTGTGCTGGTGAACTCGAATCCGGCAACGATCATGACCGACCCCAACATGGCGGACACGACTTACATCGAGCCGCTCACGGTGGAGTCGTTGACGGAGATCATCGCCAAAGAGCGGCCGGATGCGTTGTTGCCGAATTTGGGAGGCCAGACGGGGCTGAATCTTTCGGCGCAGTTGGCGAAGGCGGGGGTGTTGTCGAAGTACGGCGTGCAAATCATCGGGGTGGTGGCCGATGCGATTGAGAAGGGGGAAGACCGCATCATATTCAAGGAAACGATGAAGCGGCTGGGCATTGAAATGCCGCGGAGCGCTCCGGCGTTTTCGGTGGAGGAGGCGGAGAAGGTGGCGGCGGAGCTGGGTTATCCGGTGGTGGTGCGTCCGGCGTACACGCTGGGCGGCACGGGCGGGGGGCATTGTTACAATGTGGAGGAGTTGCGCGTGGTGGCCAGCCGCGGTTTGGATGCGAGCATGGTGCACCAGGTTTTGATTGAGGAATCGGTGCTGGGTTGGGAGGAATTGGAATTGGAGGTGGTGCGCGATGCCAAAAACCAGATGATCACGGTGTGCTTCATCGAAAACGTGGACGCCATGGGAGTGCACACCGGCGATTCCTTCTGCGTGGCACCGATGCTGACCATTGACCCGAAGCTGCAGGCGCGGTTGCAGGAGTACGCCTACCGGATTGTGGAAGCCATCGAAGTCATCGGCGGCACCAATGTGCAATTTGCTCATGACCCCAAAACGGGGCGTGTGGTGGTCATCGAAATTAATCCGCGCACTTCGCGCTCTTCGGCTTTGGCCTCCAAGGCCACTGGTTTCCCCATTGCCTTGATCTCGGCCAAATTGGCCGCGGGTTTGACCTTGGACGAAATCCCATACTGGCGGGACGGCACGCTGGAGCGCTACACGCCTTCGGGGGATTATGTGGTGGTCAAATTTGCGCGGTGGGCGTTTGAAAAATTCCGCGGCGCGGTGGACAAACTCGGCACACAAATGCGCGCCGTGGGCGAGGTCATGAGCATCGGCAAAACGTACAAGGAGGCTTTTCAAAAAGCCATCCGCTCTCTCGAAAACGGCCGTTACGGGCTGGGTTTTGCCAAGGATTTTCACCAGAAATCCCTCGAAGAATTGCTGGTCATGCTCAATGAGCCGACCAGCGAACGCCAGTGGATCATGTATGAAGCGCTCCGCAAAGGCGCCAGCATTCAGGATTTGTATGCGCGCACGCACATCAAACCCTGGTTCATCCAACAGATGAAAGAGCTGGTGGACCTGGAGGAAAAAATCCTGAAGTACAAAGGCAAACATCTTCCGGATGAATTGCTGATCCAAGCCAAGCGCGACGGTTTTGCGGACCGTTACCTGGCGCAAATTTTGGGCGTGCCCGAGCAGGAAATCCGCAAACGCCGCACGGCCTTGGGCGTGGTGGAGCATTGGGATGCCGTGCCTGTGAGCGGTGTGGAAAACGCCGCCTATTATTATTCCACCTACAACGGCCCAGACCGCGTGCCGGTGAGCAACCGCAAGAAGGTGATGGTGTTGGGCGGGGGACCGAATCGCATCGGCCAAGGCATCGAATTCGACTACTGCTGCGTGCACGCCGCCTTTGCCCTGCGGGCCGCAGGCTATGAAACCATCATGGTCAACTGCAACCCGGAGACTGTATCCACCGACTACGACACCTCGGACAAACTCTATTTTGAGCCTTTGACGGCGGAGGATGTGCTGGCGATTTACGAAAAGGAAAAGCCCGAGGGTGTGGTGGTGCAATTTGGCGGCCAAACGCCTTTGAACCTTGCCACCGAACTTGCAGCCGCGGGCGTTCGCATTCTGGGCACCAGCCCCGATGTTATTGATTTGGCGGAGGACCGCGACCGTTTCCGTAAAATGATGGAACGCATGGGCATCCCCATGCCCGAATCGGGAATGGCCAGTACGTGGGAGGAGGCCCGCACAGTGGCCGCACGGATCGGTTACCCGGTGATGGTCCGCCCCTCATTTGTATTGGGCGGGCGCGCCATGGAAGTCGTTCACGACGAAGCCATGTTGCAGGAATACTTTTCGCGCGCCATCAACGTTTCACCAGAACGCCCCATTTTGATTGACCGGTTTCTGGACAATGCGATTGAAGCGGAAGCTGACGCACTGGCCGACGGCGTGGATGCATTCGTGCCGGCCATCATGGAACACATCGAACTGGCGGGCATTCACTCCGGCGACAGCGCCTGTGCCATCCCGCCCGTCTCCCTGCCAGGGCGCCATCTTCAGACCATCGAGGAATACACCCTGCGCATCGGGCGTGAGCTCAAAGTTTGCGGGGTGATGAACATCCAGTACGCCATTCATCGAGACAAAGTGTACGTACTGGAAGCCAATCCACGCGCCTCGCGCACCGTTCCGCTGGTTTCCAAAGTGTGCAATGTGCCGATGGCCCAACTGGCCATGCGCCTGATGCTGGGCGAGTCGTTGAAGTCCCTGGGCCTCAAAAAACGGACGGTTCCTTACGTGGGAGTGAAGGAGGTCGTGCTGCCGTTCAACATGTTCCCCGAAGTGGATCCCGTGCTGGGACCGGAAATGCGCAGTACAGGCGAAGTGCTCGGCCTGGCCCGCACTTTCGGTTTGGCGTATTTCAAAGCCCAGCAAGCGGCCCAACCGCCACTGCCGCTCCAGGGCACTGTCTTCATTTCAGTGACCGACGAAGACAAGCCCGCCGTCTTGGACATTGCGCGGCAATTCCAAACCCTCGGCTTCCGCATTAAAGCCACCGAAGGGACTTGCGAATACCTTCTCAACCACGGCGTGAAATGCGAGCGCAGCATTAAACTCCACGAATACCGCCGGCCCAACATCGTGGATGAAATCAAAAGCGGCGAAATCCAACTGGTGATCAACACGCCCATCGGACGCAAAAGCGCCACTGACGATGCCTACATCCGCCAGGCGGCCATCAAATACAAAATCCCCTACGTCACTACGCTGGCCGCCGCACGAGCCGCGGTGGTCGGCATCACCGAATGGCGCTCCGGCCGCGCCGCTGTCCTCTCCCTGCAGGAATACCACCGCATGCTCGGGTGAGCGCGCATTTCTGAAAAAAGGTATGGAATTTCCAAGCGGGCTTTTGAGAAGAGCAGCAAGGGCACAAGGAAAGATTTCTCCAACCATGCTTGGAGCTGTTACCCCAAGACATCGAGCTGCCTGCCTGAAAACAAAAAACCGGTGGCGTTTGGGGCGCCACCGGTTGATTGAAAAGGATTAATAACGATTGCGACGGCCGCCGAAATCACGGCGCGGGCCGCGGTCGCGTCCACCACCACCGCCACCACCGCCGCCGGGCGGGCGTTCTTCACGCGGGCGGGCAATGTTGACGGTGAGGTTGCGCCCGTCGAGCGCGGAACCGTTCATCGCTTCAATGGCGCGCTGGGCTTCTTCCGGCGTGCTCATGGTCACGAAGGCAAAGCCCCGTGAGCGGCCGCTCATGCGGTCCACCATCAGGTTGGCTTCGACGACAGTGCCGTGCGCGGCAAAGGCGTCATGCAGGTCGTTTTCCGTGGTGTTATAGGAGAGATTCCCCACGAAGAGTTTGGTGCTCATGCAACTGTGCTGTACTGAAGGGCAACCTGTCTGGACCGAAACTGTTCCCGACCGCCGGGTTTCAAATCATCACTGAACAACTGCGTTCACTTGCTGATTCACCATGTTTGGGACGCGACAGGTTATCACTATCGAGGACAAAGGTGGCTTAAATCCGCAGAATGGCAAGCACTTTTGCAAAATTTTTTTGCCGTTTTTTCGTACGGACAAAACGGGGCACGAGGCGCCACACGAATTCCGGCCCGGCACCCCGCAGTTAATTCACCTGCACGCGGACATCCTTGACGGTGCCCTCCAAGCGATGAGGCGGGGTGTATGGCCCGGCGGCAGTTTCTGTGTCTTCCCCCACTGTAAGGGGGTCAACGGGCTGTACGGGGATGACGCCCGGAGCGCGGCCTTGGGCCACCGTTTTGCCATTGACCATGAGCGTCATGGTGCCGTCACCGGCCAATCGCCCGCTGACAGTAAAGCGGCCGCTTACTTTTTCCGTGGATTGAATGGTGTGAACGGCACCGTTGATGCGCACGCTGAAGGTGGGGCGTCCTTCTGATAAGTGCAGGGCAAAACCTTGTTGGCGTCCGCCTTGGGCCACCATGACACCTTCGGTGGCGCGGGTTTCGACTTCACACTGAACCTTAAATGGCCGCCCGGCAATTTGCGGGGTGGCTATGTGGCTGCTGGTGGGAGCGGGTTGTCCCCAAGCCCCTGCGGCCATGTCCAGCTCCACGTGGCACCTCGCAGCCCACGCTTCCCACAACGCCGCCAGGCGCCGCGTTTGATTTGGCATCTGTGTGCTTAAGTCATTCATTTCCACCGGATCGGTTTCCAAATCATAAAGTTCCCACGGGCTGTTCCATTGGGCGACAAGCTTCCACCGCCCCTCCATCACCGCGCGGCCGCCTTCATGCTCGAAAAAGAGCGGCGCTTTGCGAGCTGGGTTGCGTCCTGAAAACAAAGGGAGCAAGCTGATGCCTTCCATGGGCAGGACTTTGAGGCCGTTGCGCTCGGCGGGATAACGCGCCCCGGCGGCAGCCACCAAGGTTGGCATGATGTCCATAACGTGCCCGGGGAAATGAGTCAGGCTGCCCCCTTTGGAAATGCGGCGCGGCCAGTACACGATCATGGGTGTACGGATGCCTCCCTCGTGACTGAAATGTTTGTACAACCGCCAAGGGGTGTTACATGCGTTGGCCCATGCGCTCCCGTAACTGATATAGCTTTCCGGCCCACCCACTTTTTTCAGGTCTTCGCCTTGGTGGAGAATATTTTTGGGGCTGCTGGATTCGTCGAAACCGTAGGGGTCCCATTCCCAACACGCGCCATTATCCGATAAAAAAATGACCAGTGTGTTTTGGAGGCAACCGGCGTCTTTAACGGCCGTCAACACGCGGCCTATGGCCGTATCCATGCGGTCCACCATGGCAGCATAGACGGCCATGCGGCGTGCAAGGTCCCGCCGGCGATCCAAAGGCAGGCTGTTCCAGGGCGGATTGGGTTTGCCGGCGAAAGGCGAGGGTCTGGCGTGTAATTTCGCGACGACTTCGCTGCGTGGTGGCAACACCAAATCTCTATCCACTAACCCTAGTTGCTTTTGCCGCGCCAGCCTCTCCTCACGAATTACATCCCAGCCCTTTTCGTAGTAAAGTTTTTCGTACCCCACAATGTCCTCCTCCGGCGCATGAAGTGGAAAGTGCGGAGCATTGAAGGCAAGGTACAAAAAGAAGGGTTTCTTTTGTTTCACACCTTCCCAGATGAAGTCCACGGCATAATCTGCAAAGGCATCAGTGGCGTAAAAGGTGCCTGGTTTGCTCCCCTGCGGGGCTGTGTACGTGCGGCGCGGCCGGCCCTCCGGCAGCCGGGTGTAATATGGGGATTCATGCCAAAACGAGTTAAAGCCTCCCAGCATCCCATAAAATTCATCGAAACCGCGATCGGTGGGTTTGACATCCTGACGATTGTGCAGATGCCATTTGCCCACCATGTACGTCTGGTAGCCCGCTGACTTCAGCACTTCGGCCAAGGTCACTGTATTGGGTTGCAGAGTGCCGCGGTATCCTGGGTGCTGCGGACCGGCATCATGGGACATGGAACCTACGCCTGCCTGATGCGGATAAAGACCGGTTAATAAAGAGGCCCGTGTTGGGCAGCAACGGCTGGTGTTGTAAAAGCGGGTGAATCGCAAACCGCCTTTCGCCAATGCGTCCAAATTCGGTGTGTTGATTTCTCCTCCGTAGCATCCCAAGTCTGACCACCCCAAATCATCGGCCAAAATGAGTATAATATTGGGTTGCGCAGCGACCAACCATCCGGCTGTGAAGGTTAGCCAAATTCCCAAGACCGAAATTGCCCACTGTTTCATGGAAAGAACACTGCGCCCACGTTTTATTTTGAGCAAGAATGAAAGCCGGTTGCTTACGGAAAAATGCGGTTATTTAAGGCTAAAGGAGCAAAAAATAAAAAATACGTCAGTCCTAAATATGTTGTTTTATTCTTTCTTCTCTTCCGTTAAATCAACCTACGTGCTATCTATTCAAACAGTGTTGTTAAATGTTTGTTTATCCTAAATCTTACGATGTCATTGTCGTCGGTGGTGGCCACGCCGGCGTTGAAGCTGCTCTCGCAGCAGCACGCATGGGTTGTGAGACGTTGCTTCTTACCATCAACCTCGACACCATCGCCCAAATGTCCTGCAACCCGGCCATTGGCGGCTTGGCCAAAGGTCACCTCGCCCGGGAAATAGATGCCTTGGGCGGCGTGATGGGTATTGCCACGGATATGACCGGCCTGCAGTTCAGGATGCTCAATACCAAAAAAGGCCCGTCCGTTTGGGCACCGCGGGCGCAGTGTGATAAAAAGGCCTACCAGTTCTTTCTCAAATGGGTGTGCGAGCGCCAAGATCGGCTGGACTGCAAGCAGGGCCAAGTCATGAAACTTTTGGTCCGAGATGGAGCAGTTTATGGCGTGGAAACCGAGTTGGGCGTTCAATACCATGCCAATGCCGTCATTGTAACCACAGGCACATTTCTCCGTGGCCTGATGCATATCGGCATGAACCGGCTGTCAGGTGGACGACTGGGGGAGGCCGCAGCGGTAGGTTTGACCGCCTCCCTCAAGGAGCTTGGATTGGAAGTTGGACGGCTCAAGACAGGTACGCCGCCCAGGGTCAACAGGCGGACTATTGATTTCTCAAAAACCACAGAGCAACCCGGGGATGAGCCGGTACCGTATTTCACTTATTGGTTGGAAGATTTGTTCCACGTGGAACAATTCACTCCGGAGACCCATCCCAGTCGCGGCCACCGTTACCCGCCCGGTTCCATTTTGGAGCGGAACGGCGGTCAAATGTCCTGCTACATCACTTATACTACGGAGCGCACGGCCAAAATCATCCGCGATAACCTTCATAAATCCCCGTTGTACTCAGGTATCATTGAGGGGGTGGGACCGCGCTACTGCCCATCTATTGAGGACAAAATCGTTAAATTCCCCGAAAAAGAGCGCCAGCAATTATTTCTTGAGCCCGAAGGGATCGCCACGGATGAAATTTACATTAACGGCTTCTCAACAAGCCTGCCATTCGAGGTTCAAATTGAAATGGTCCGCTCCATCGTGGGGTGTGAAAATGCCGAAATCATGCGACCGGCCTATGCGGTTGAGTATGACTTCGTCAACCCAATGCAATTGCACCCATCCTTGGAAACCAAGGTTTGCAGGAATCTTTACTTGGCCGGCCAAATCAATGGTACATCCGGCTACGAAGAAGCCGCTGCTCAAGGGTTGATGGCCGGAATTAATGCGGTGCGCAGGCTTCAAGGCAAAGACCCGATCATACTCAAACGCAACGAAGCTTACATCGGCGTTTTGATTGATGACCTTATCACAAAAGGCACCACAGAGCCTTACCGGATGTTCACCTCGCGGGCGGAATACCGGCTACTGCTTCGCCAGGACAACGCTGATTTGCGACTTTCTGAACTTGGCTATCAGATAGGCCTGTTGCCGGAACGCAATTACCGCCGGTTTGCCGCCAAGCGTGACCTGATTGAGCGTGAATTGCAAAGGTTGCAAACGATCCGCCAAGGGTCCGTTACCTTGGCTCAAATCTTGAAACGCCCTGAGATGACATACGATAAACTGCCGTCCAAGGATGAAACCCTTCCTCCGGAGGTTGTTTATCAAGTGGAAATTTCCATCAAATACGAAGGTTACATTGAACGCCAAGAAGCCGAGGTCGAGCGTTTCAAAACATTGGAGGACAAACAAATCCCATCCTGGCTCGATTACCAGTCCATTCCGAATCTCCGCCCGGAGGCAAAACAAAAGCTTTTGAAAGTCAGGCCGCTGACCGTTGGCCAAGCTGCTCGAATTTCGGGAGTCTCACCGGCAGACATCAGTATTTTACTTGTGTGGATGAAAAAAGGAGACAATCCTCCAGAGAAGAAAGTGGCCGTTTAAGCACCCTCTAATTGTTAAGGAGAACAAACCTGCCATTCAGCTTTTTTCTTGGGAAAATTTTCCAGCCCTGTTCCACGTGGAACATCTTTACGCTTAAAAAGCCCTTCCCGTAGCACCGCCAGCCGAGGACTGCCCATCCATCGTTCGCCGATGAATCTTGTGGATGGCTGCTTGATCCGTTGGCGTGATGATTAGTTCATTGATGCAAACGTGCGGTGGCCGCGATGCCACCCATACCATGGCCTCTGCCACGTCCTCTGCCGTCAGCGGAATCATGCCTTGATAAACTTTCTTGGCCCGCTCGGCATCTCCTTTGAACCTGACCAGGGAAAACTCAGTTTCCGCCAAGCCAGGGTCCACCGAGCAAACTCTGACACCTGTCCCGCACAGCTCCAGCCGCAAGGCTTTGGTAATCATGGATTCGCCTGCCTTGGCCGCGCAGTAGGCAGCCCCCCCTTCATAAGCGGTATGACCAGCAACAGATCCGACGTTGATAATTGTGCTGCCAGGACAATGTACCATCAACGGCAACACAGCCCGGGTCATTCGCAAAAGACCAAGAACATTGGCTTGCATCATGAATTCCCAATCTTCATCTCGTCCCTCGGCCACAGGCTCCAAACCTTTGGCACCACCTGCGTTGTTAATCAACACATCCACATGGTCCGTGTGCTTTTTCAACCAATCCACAAACTGCTCTACGGAATCCGTTCGGGTTACATCGAGAAACTGGCACTGCGCCTCCGGAGAGCCTTGTTTGCGGGCTTGTTGTACCACCTCCTCCAACTTGGGCAGACGGCGTGCCCCAAGGAAGATTTTGGCACCAAGGCGAGCGAAGGCCAAGGCGGCTGCCCGGCCGAAACCTGCAGAAGCGCCTGAAATAACGACAATTTTATCGGTAAACATATTATCAGTATTGCTTATAACGCACTATAAGTATAACTTATAATAAGGTAATCCCATGTTTCTTGCACTCAACCACCATCTCTTCAGGCCACAAGCTGGCTTGCGTCTCGCCGACATGCGCTTTCCGCAAAAAATACATGCACAGTCGGGATTGTCCAATGCCTCCACCGATGGACAAGGGCAGTTCTCCGGCAAGTAATCGGCGGTGCCAATAAAGTTCCTTTCGCTCCATGCAACCTCGGATTTCCAACTGCCTGACAAGAGACTCCGGGCTTACGCGTATGCCCATGGACGAAAGCTCAAAAGCACAATTCAAAACCGGGTGCCATACAAAGATGTCCCCATTCAAACCAGGCAAACCCGAGGCCCCAGGCGTTATCCAATCATCGTAATCCGGGGCCCGCCCGTCATGGATGCTCCCATCGCCCAGCGGCCCACCGATGCCAATAATAAACGCGGCTCTTGCTTCTTTGAGAAATGCATGTTCCCTGTCTCGTGGGCTCATTTCTGGAAAGCGCTGGCGCAATTCCTCCGCATGGATGAAGGTGATTTCTTCAGGAAGCTCAGGGGTGATTTCAGGGTAATGCTCAAACACGAAATGCTCGGCACGCTTCAAAGTGTTGTAAATCCTGGAAACGATCTTCCTCAAAAAAGCCTCATTTCTTTCCTCGGCTTTAATCACCCGCTCCCAGTCCCACTGGTCCACGTATAGCGAATGGGTGTTGTCCAATTTCTCATCCGGGCGTATGGCGTTCATGTCGGTGTACAAACCGTAACCCGGCTGAAACCCGAGGTCAGCGAGCATCATGCGCTTCCATTTTGCCAGGGACTGCACGATTTCCGCCCTTTGGCCGTCCATTTCCCGGATATTGAAGGATACCGGCTTTTCCACACCGTTCAGGTCGTCGTTAATGCCGGTGCCAGTTTTTACAAACAACGGCGCCGTGACCCTTGTCAGGTTTAGTTCTGTGGAAAGGCTCAACTCGAAGAAGTCCTTAAGTGCTTTGATGGCGTGTTCGGTTTGCCGAACGTTAAGGATGGGCCGATAATCTTTTGGTATGGTTAGTGTGTAAGCCATGCTGATCTAAAGCCATCCTAATAACCTTGACCTCTTGATTCCAGCTTTTTAACCGGCTTTCTAAAACAATTTTCCCATTGCTGTTGGACAGTTTAGGATGTTTTGCGCATTTTTGGCAGGACGTGGGCTCGATTTATTTTGATTACAACGCAGCAACGCCCCTTGATGCAGAAGTCAAGGAGGTCATGGACTCTTTTTTCGCGAAGTTTTTCGGCAACCCGTCAAGCATTCATGCTCGCGGCAGGGAGGCTCGTGCACACTTGGACGAAGCGCGTGAGCAATTGGCCGCCCTGCTCAAGTGCAAACCATCTGAAATTGTTTTCACCTCCGGCGGTACTGAATCCAACAATTTGGCTATATTTGGCGCGGCGCATGCTCTAGCCAGCCGGGGACGGCATCTGGTCACAACCAAAATTGAGCATCATGCTGTTTTAGAATGTTTTCAATACCTTGAGAAAAACGAGAACTGGTCTGTCACCTATGTTTCTGCAGGCCCCGACGGCCTTGTTCCACCAGAATCCATCTTCGAGGCCGTTAGGGATGATACTGTCCTTGTTTCGCTCATGGCTGCAAATAACGAGACCGGCGCCGTTCAAGCAGTTAGAAAGGTTGGAAGCTTTTGTCGGCAACGCGGCATATGCTTTCACACAGACGCTGTACAGTGGTTCGGCAAGATGCCTTTTGATTCCATCCATCAGTTCGAAGCGGACTTGGTCTCCGGGTGTGCGCACAAACTCCACGGACCCAAGGGGGCCGGTTTCTTGTTTATTCGTTCACCTCTTCGCCTTAAGCCGTTGATTCTTGGCGGTCCTCAAGAGAATGAGTTACGGGCAGGAACCGAGAATCTGCCGTTGATCACCGGATTGGTTAAGGCATTCTCAAAGTTTCTTCAGCCTCCTGTTTTTTCCTCAACTGAAATTCAAGTGATGGCCAATGAACTTCGCGGTTTCCTTTTCTCACAAAGCTGTGTGCGTTTAATTCAACCGCCCTCTTTTTTACCAAATACCGTTTCGTTTACCGTTAAAGGTGCCACAAGCTTGGAGGTCTTGGCCAATTTGGACCTCGAAGGCATCCAAGCAAGCGCTGGAGCAGCCTGCATGTCTGGAGCCTTACAGCCATCGCATGTTCTACTTGGTATGGGGTTCGATCCTATCGAAGCAAACGCATTGGTCCGTCTTTCCTTAGGCCGTGATAACACACTTTCTGACGTCCAACACTTCAAAACGATATTCAAGAAGCTGTCCCAGCGGTGGACAACTTCCAAATAACTTGGTTGAAAAGACCTCTCACAACTTGTTTATGATGCCAACAACTCCCACTTTTCCGGGTTTTCCTTTTTCATCCCAGGAATTATCAACATCGTCCATCATGCATAACCCCTTGCTGCAGGCTTGACACCTCGAGTTATTTGCCTTATCCACAGACCATAATAATAATCTTTGGTGTTACTGTAATATAATCATATTAAGCCGCATGAAATTCACGATAACCAGAGACAACCTGTCCAACGGCCTTTCAGCCCTACAAGGGGTTGTAGGTCATCGCACCACGCTGCCCATTCTGTCGAATGTGCTTGTTCGTGCGGATGATGAAGGGTTGGAATTGACGGCTACAGACTTGGACGTGACCATAACGCGGAGGGTCCCAGCGGCTGTTTCGAAAAAAGGATCAGTGACCTTGCCGGCACGAAAGCTCTACAGCTTGGTGCGCGAACTGGATCCGTCGGACATCGTCTTTGATGTGGATGAGCAATGCCGGTGCAACCTGCGGGTTGGGCCTTCATATTATAAGATTCATGGCCTTTCGCATGAGGAATTCCCGCCGTTACCCAAGTTTAAGGAGGAGCGGAAGGTAATTGTGGACCAAGGCAAGGTCCTTGGCATGCTCAAGCGCACATCTTATGCCGCATCAACAGATGAGGCCCGTTACGTGTTGAATGGGATCAATTTCAGCTTGCGCGATCATAAACTTACCTTCGTGGCTACAGACGGGCGCCGCTTGGCACTGGCCGAGGAGGAGGTGGACCTCCCCGATGGTGTTCAAGCTGAGTTCACAGTTCCAACCAAAGCAGTAAACGAGCTTGGGCACATTTTGGCACCGGTTGGACAAGTGGAAATCCTAAGCTCTGAAAACTACGCGGGTTTTGTTTTGCACGGGGAAGGCCAGCCGCCAACAAGCCTTTTCACAAAACTGGTGGACGGCAACTACCCCAACTACCGACAGGTCATCCCCTCGGAAACCAAGATACGCGTACAATTACCGCGCGAAGAATTCCTGCATGCCCTGCGCCGCTCGGAGATCATGACTAGCGACAAGCAGAACTCCGTGCGCCTGACCTTCTCTAAAAACACACTCGTCATCTCGGCAAACAGCGCGGAGGTTGGCGAAGGCGAGGAGCGCATGGGCATCAACTATGACGGGCAGGAGCTGTCCATCGCTTTTAACCCACGATTCCTCATCCACCCCCTCGAGGCCTTGGAAGGCGAGGATGAAATCTTCTTTGACCTCGTGGACGAGCTGGCACCTGGAGTCATCCGCATCAAAGGCCCATTCCTTTACGTCGTCATGCCGATGCGTCTATCCTGAGGTAGTTGGACCAAAAAAGGTGAACGGCTCAATCCGTACTTGCATCAAGGAAAAGAGCGGCCATACTTCATCACGCTTCGAGCACATCGGGGCACGGCAGGCGGGGTAGCCAAGTGGTAAGGCAGAGCTCTGCAAAAGCTCCATTCGTCGGTTCGATTCCGACCCTCGCCTCCAACCTTCAAGCAGTTTGACTTCAACAGATTTTACCCGAGAAGGCAGGTACCTCCAATAGAACTGACGCGTACGCCATATTTTGACTCACGACGGGATTTTTTTGAAGGCCGTCGTTAACAGCGGGGAATCGGCCTTTCGCAGCCTCTCAAAACAATGGCTGACAACATGCGACGCTGATACCCGTTTCAAGGCCGTCCTGCCGGTGCTGACTGGGAACAGATATGTCAAACTGGAGAGTCAGGAGAGCGGACAGGCCATCATCGAGTTTCTGCGGATTCACTTCGGCGATGTATCGGAGGCCGAGCGCCAGAAAGTGCGCAGGCAGCTTGAACGGTACTGCGGGCAGGACACCGAGGGCATGATCTGGACCGTGGATGCGATGCGAAAATTCGCGCCGCAACTATGAAATCAGCTTTCGAACGAACTCTGGCGTAGAGTTCATACCCAAGCCGATGCGTTTTGCCGGGCAAAAGCCTCAAAGTTCATCGGCCTTCTGCCGGTCACGACCTCTACGTCCGTCGTGACGGCCGCCACGTACCCTGCCCTGACCGCGCCGTAGAGTACTCCGACATATTGTACCGCCCCCTCCGGCAGCCCGTTGTCTCGCAGACCCTTGAACATGGCTTCTTCGGACAATGGATGATAAGTGATGCTCCTGCCTGTGACCTTGGAAAGGATGCTTGCCACGGTCGTGTGGTCGAGCGCCTCAGGGCCGGTCAGGTTGTATTCCTTGTTTAGCAGGTGGTCCTCCAACGCCCTTGCCGCCGTTTCGGCGATGTCGGCCGTAGAAATGAAGCTGGTCTTGCCGTCGCCAGCCGCCAGGTGAATGCCACCCTGCTTGACCATCGGTGCCAAAAAACCCGTGGAGAAATTCTCCATGAAGAAATTTGGCCGAAGAATGGTGTAGTTAAGGCCGGAGGCCATCAAGTGGCGCTCAATTCGGCGCAGGGGCGCTTGTTCCACGGCATCAACCCCAAAGGCAGAGATGAAGATGACGTGTTTGACTCCCGCAGCTTTTGCCTTGTCAATCACAGGGTTCAACTTCCCGGGCGCATCGGGGTCAAGTGGTGGGGCAATCAGAACAGCCGACTCGGCTTCAGTTAACACGGCATCGAAGGTAGACGGGTCTTGATAGTCAAACTTGACCACATCCACGCCAAACGCAAACGACGCTTTGGCGAGGTTCCGAGCGGCGGCTCTCACTTTGAACCCCTTCAAGGACAAGGTTGAGACAATTGCGCGGCCAACGTTGCCGGTCGCTCCGGTGACTAATACTGTGCTCATGTGTTTTCCTTTCGTTGTTGCGCGTCGTTGACAGATGCTTGGTTTGTATTTGTATATATGTCTATTACAGTTTCAGGCAAAAAATTGAGTCATTTTTCCACTGCTTGAACATCTTCAAGAACGTCCGCAATGGTGCTTTGTCCCAACGCCTGCTCCATCGCTGCTTGGGCTTTCCGGTAGTGCCCGAACAATCCCTGCTGGATATTTCGCCCGACAGGACAGAGCGGGTTTGGGCGCTTGCTATGCAAAGCGAAAACCGTTCCGGGCCGGATGAGACGATAGACATCCGCCAACGAAATATCTGAAGGTTTCGCGAGCAACTCCCACCCACCGCTGACTCCGGGCTGCGACTTGACCCACCCGGCTTTGCGGAGTGTTGCCAAAATTCTGCGAATCACGACCGGATTTGTGTTCACGCTGCCCGCGATAAACTCCGAAGTCAGCGCCTTGGGACGCTGGGCGGCCAGAAGGCACAGGACGTGAATCGCAACTGTAAAGCGGCAGTTTACCATGCACTCATTACGTGCCTATCATAGTTACAGTTTTTCCTTTGTCAACTCGGAGTTATGACAATGACGACAGTTGCCATTGACAGATGAGCTAATCCTTGCTATAATTCAGCCGAATGGTCGGGTGGGAGTGATCCTGACACTCCGGGTTTGCCGACCGTTGGGCACTTGATGGGACGAGCGACTGGAATCTTTCAGACAGAGGCCCGGGCACAGACCCTCCGGGATGCTCACCTTTTGCCCATGTCCGCCGATGCCGCCGGGTGTCCGTTTTTAGGCCATTGTTACTTTTGTTGTACTTCCGATGAAGCTGAACATCTTGTATCATTTCCGTCGCCGTCTCTCCGGCATCGTCACCCGCCAATTTGAGGCCACCGCCTTGCTCCTGCTGATATTCGCGCTCACGCCGAACGTGCGCGCGGCTTCAGCCTACGCAGGCTTCTACACAGGCTACCTTTACAGCTCTGTTTCGGGCACCATCACCGTGCCAGAGTCGGCCATCGGCCCGGCGGCGTTCACGGTTGACAACGACGGCAACATCACCGGCAATTTTTCCGGCACGGTGGATGGTGCGGGCGTAATCACCTGGTCATCCAACCCGTTGGGCTTCACCACGGGCACCATCAGCGGCGGGGTTATCGCGGCGACTAACAGCGTGAACAACGGTGGGGCAATCACCACCTACCGCATTGCTGCGAGCGTCTCGGCGGGCGGATTTGGCGGCGGTGGCACGGTGGCGCAGAGCTTCGTCTGGCGCGTGCCCACGCCCGTTGGGGCAACCATGAGGGGCGTGACCTACGGCGCGGGCAAGTTTGTGGCCGTGGGGCAGGCCGGCTGCGCAGCAGTCTCAACCGACGGCACCAACTGGCTGGGCGTCAACACCGTCACAACCAAGCAACTCAACGGCGTGGCGTTCGGCAACGGGTTGTTTGTGGCGGTGGGTGACAACGCCACGGCCATCACTTCGCCGGACGGCCTCACATGGACGGCGCGAACCATCGGCGGCATCCAGAACTTCGTGGGTGTAGCCTTCGGCAACGGCACGTTTGTCGCCGTCAACCTCGCGAACGAGGTCTATACTTCCGCCGATGGTATCGCGTGGACCAAAGTGGTGAATTCCAGCGCCGGTCCATATTGGACTAAACTCAAATATGTGGGCGGGATGTTCGTGCTTGTGGGCGCATCCGGCACCTCAGGCCGCATCGCCACCTCGGCCAACGGCACGACTTGGAACACGGAGAAGCTGCTCGCCTCCACCAGCGGCATAAACGATGTGGCCTTCGGCAACGGCAAATGGGTCGGCGTCAGCCCCTCGCGCTATTTCACTTGGGCGAATGCGGATGCCAGCGACGCCACCGCCGGAACGTTCAGCGGACTGGGCGACGCGGTGGGGTTCATCAACGGTGTGTTCGTCTCCGACAACTGCTACGTCTCCACCAACGGCACGACATGGACCCGCACCAGTTATCCCTCCGTGGACATCAACGCCATGGTGACCACCAACAACCTCCTCGTCGCTGTCGGCAGCGTGATGATGGCCACACAGGATGGACGGGTCTGGTCCGTTCACACCCGCACCCTCCCTCAGCCCACCGTCAACAATCACAGCTATAACAACAACCCCGTGTCCGGCAACGTATGGGATGAAATCCTGTATTACGTCAATGGCTCCCCACGCTACCAGAAATTCGGCGTGGGCGGCGTCATCCCGGACCCCGCCGAGGCCTCTAGCCTCAATTCTCCCACCACCAATACGCTGCGCGACGCCCACAGCTTCACCTCCGGCGGCGGCATCGCGGTCGGTGAGAACGGCGCGATCGTGCGCTACAGCAGCGGCCTGAACGCCTGGACCAATGTACCCTCCGGCACCACCGCCTCCTTGCGCAGCATCGCCGCCAATACAGATCTCAACGTAATTGTGGTCGGCGGCAACGGGACGATTTTGCGCTCCGTCAACGTCGGCCAGTCTTGGAGCCCGGTGTTTTCCGGCACCACGCACAACTTGAACCGCGTTATCTTCGCCAGCGGCCTGGGTTTCAGCTATTTCGTTGCGGTGGGGGACAACGGCGTGATCCTCAAATCCACCAACGGCATCACGTGGACCTCGTTGGCTTCCGGCACCACCAAGCGCCTCGTGAGCATTGCCCAGCCCACCACGGGCAGCGTGAGATTGCTGGCCATTGCGGAGGACTCCACGGTGCTGTATTCCACAAACCACGGCACCAACTGGAACGCCGTCGTGGTGAACGTCCCGCGCCCCATCACCTACGGATCGCCCAACGGCACGATAGGCTACGCGCTGGACGGCATCCGCATGACCACCACGGACTACACGAATTGGAGCTACACGTTTCCTTCCCCATCCGCGCTGGGCATTCAGGCCCTGGGCTACGGCAACGGGCGCTTCGTCGCGTTGTCCGGCGGGAACCGGTTGACCTCGCCGGACTTGGTGAACTGGACCATCGCCACCACGCCGTACGGCCACAACAGCGTTGCCTTCGGCAACGGCCTGCTGGTGTCTGTGGGCAGTGGCAGTACCTCCTCAAACGGCTTTGTCTCCGTCTCCATGGACGGTTCACTCTGGCTGGATCAGCGGACGCCTACGGCGCAAATCCTCAACGCCGTCACCTACGGCCAGGGCAAGTTTGTGGCCGTGGGCAACAACGGCACGTTGCTCAGTTCCACCGACGGCATCAACTGGGTGAACCGCACCACCGGCACGGCCTCGCAACTCGCCGGCGTGGCGTATGGCAACGGGGCTTTTGTCGCGGTTGGCGTCAGCGGGACCGTGCTTTATTCTACGGATGGGGAGAATTGGATTACGGCCGGCTCCGGCGCAACGCTCCGGTCCGTCACCTTCGCAAAGGGTGTGTTCGTCGCGGTGGGTGACAGCGGGGCCATCCGCACCTCGGTCAACGGCACCAATTGGACCACACGCAGCACCAGCCCCAGCACCTCCGAAGCCCTCACCGCAGTGAAATTTGCCGGCGACCGGTTTGTTGCTGTGGGTGCCCTCCCCAGTTCCGGTGAGGGTGCGGTCATCTTGCATTCCACCAATGGGACTAATTGGACGCGTGAAATCTCCAATATCCCGGTGGCCCTCGGGACCGCAGTCGCCGCAGCGGGTCAATACGTCGCTGCGAGTGCCAGCGCCGGTGTCATAGTCTCCGCGCCCTACCAGAGCGCGCCGCTCCCGCTCATCACCGGCCAGCCCGGCCCGAGCAGCCAGGCGGTCGCGGCCGGGGCCACTGTGAGCTACACCGTGACCGCCACGGGCAGCAACCTCCAATACCGCTGGCTCAACAACGGGTTGCCCATGAGCGACGGGCCCGGCGTCTCCGGTTCCGGCACCGCCACGCTCACATTGTCCAACGTGGATGTGCTCGACGCCGGCATCTATCACGTTTCCGTCTGGAATGACGACGGCAGCGCGTTGAGCCAGCCGGTTTCGCTCCAGATCAACGGCCCGCCATTGATTGTGAACCACCCCGCCTCGCTCACAGTGAGCAACCTCCAGAACGCCCGATTCACAGTTGCCGCCATCGGCCCCGGCCCGCTTACATATCAATGGTTCTTCAACGGCCAGCCCCTTGTGGACGGCGGCAACATTTCCGGGGCCACGACCGCTCAGTTGGTTGTGTCCAGCGCCGTGGGTACGAACGAAGGCACGTATAGCGTGGTGGTCAGCAACGCCTTCGGCGCGAGCCAGCCCAGCAACCCGGCACAGTTGTTGGTGAACCGTCCGCCCTCCATCATTCAACAACCGTCGGCGCCGGTCGTTTTTCAGGGCCAGACGATCACGCTCACCGTGGTCGCCGACGGCACGCAACCGCTCACCTATCAATGGCGGCGCAACGGCACGAACCTCGTCAACGGCGGCAACATCTCCGGTGTGAACACCCCCACGCTGGTCATCCAAAACGCACAGCTCGCCGATGCGCCGGGCAATGTCGGTTACAGCGTGGTGGTCAGCAACGCGTTCGCGCCGCCCGCGACCAGCACCATCGTCTATCCCGCCGTGATTGCGCCCGGGGCACTGCGGCCCGACTTCGTCACCGCGTTAAGCGGCACGGTCAACGACATCGCGCCCGCTGCCAATGGAGACTTCCTGCTGGCGGGCGACTTGAACGCCAGCATCGGCAGCTTCTTCACCGCGGACGCCGCGCGGATCCGCGCCGACGGCACGGTGGTCACAAACTTCGCTGCCTCCGGCACCGGCAGCAGCGCCCCGGTGACCAGCGTGCGCGAGCTGCTCAACGGTCAAGTCTTCGTGGGCGGCGATTTCACCACCTGGATTCCCGGCAACCGCCGGTATCTCGTGCGCTTGAACTCCAACGGCTCCACGGACACCAACTTCACCCACACCATCAGCGCTGCGGTGAAGCGCATCCTCCGCCTCCCGGACGGCAAGCTGCTCGTCGCCAGCGGCGGCAACGTTCACCGCTTCAACGCGGACGGCACGGCGGATGGCACGTTTACCACCGTGTCGCTGACGGGCTCGTTGTTGGACATGGCCGTGCAGAGCGACGGAAAAATCATCGTCGCCGGCTCTTTTGGACTCCGGCGCATCAACGCGGATGGCACCGGCCAGGCGGCCTTTGGTTCGGGGCTCGCAAACATTCCCACCGTTCACGTCGGGCCGGATGACAAGGTGTATTTCAGCGACAACAACGGCACCACGCTCACGCGCTTAAACGCAGATGGAACGCCGGACAACACGTTCAACACGCCACTCGACGGGCACGTCCATGATATGGCGTTCCTGTCCGGAGGACGGATCGCCATTGTCGGCAGTTTCAACAACGTCCACGGCACCCTCATGCCCAAGATCGCGCTGCTGGAAAGCAACGGCACACTCGCCGCGGGCTTCACCTCCACCTACGCCCCGGTCTTTGGCAACACCCTGTATGTCATCCACCCGCTCGGCGATGGCACCGCATTGGTCGGGGGCAACATCCAACTGACCCTCCCCAGCCTGCAACGCGGTCTCCAGCGGGTGCAACTGGAAGTGCCGCCCAGCGGCGCCTCGCTCACCTTCGCCGAGTGGAAGGCCGACAAGGGCCTGCCCATCGGGCAGGACGGGCCCGGTCACGACCCCGACGGCGACGGCCTGCCCAACGTGGCCGAGTTTGCCTTCGGCACGCACCCCATGCAGGCGCAGTCCCGCGTGTTCCCGATGAATAGGACACACAACGAGGGCGGCGTCATCTACCCCGCCGTGTCCTTCATCCGCCGCAAGAACCTCAACGGCGCCAACATTGTAGTTGAGGCGTTCAACGGGATTCCCTTTGGCACGCCCCTCGCCACAACGCAGGTCGGCACGCCCGAGGACCTCGGGGACGGCACGGAGCGGGTGACCATCCGCGGGCAGACACCGCTGCGCGACATACGCTCCTACTTCTTCCGCACCCGCGTTGTGGTGCCGTGACGGTCTTGGGTCTTTTTCTTTAACGCCATCACCGCCAGTCGCGAAATGGACTATTCAAGCGGGCGGGCAACCACGCGGAAAAAGTTGCACCCCCCAGTCCTGTCTATGGGTTGTGAAATCGAGATTGGGTTGGTGGTGCTGTAAATCGTGGCATAGTCCTGCCAATCCACCAGGTTGGTGCTGATTTGAAGGCAGTAACCGCGAAAGGCTTCCCCCATGAACGTCAACTTCAGCGTTTGTCCGCTTATTAGAGCTGGTGAGGCGAATACTGGTGACACGGCGTTGGTGGGGAGGGTGGAAGAGCTAAAGCTCAACCGCACGGTCCTATCCGGCAGCATCACATTACCGTTGCTATCCCCAAAGCTCAGCATGCCATCCAATGAATTGAAGCAGAAGGTGACGGTCTGGCCAGCCGGCCAGGGGTAGCTGGAAAACACGTAACAAGTCCGTTTGTCTGCGCTGAACCGGTGTTGGACGCTGTTGGTGGTTCCAATCATCGCCACGTTAAATCCAGGCCCCATCGGCCGGTCAAATTCCACGGCCACCTGCACATTAACCGGCACGTTGGCCGCGCCATCGGGCGGGAAGAAACGTATCACATCGGGCGGCGTTTCGGTCTCGGCACCGACGGTCGCAAGATAAAAATCTGTCTGTCGTGCATAACCTCCATTCCCAAAGGCGTAATTGGTGGCGGTGGATACCGTTTTTTGGAACAGCAGTTTGCCCAGGTACAGCCGGCTTGGCTGCAGGGTCTTGGCCGGAATCCGAACACCTGTGGCTGTGCCCGACAAGGCATTACTTTCACCAAGCCAAAAGCCGGTGCGGAATACGATGCCGGTGGAGTTGTGAATGATGAGTTCAATGAAATCATTCGTTGTGCCGCCGCTCATGGGTTCCCAACCCAGCTCAAAATCCGCTTGAGGATCAATGTGTTGGGCATCCGGCCAATTGGTGAGACGAGGCACGCTGGGATATTGGTCTCCAGCGAGGTTAAGCGTTGTGTTTTTTGTGCCGTCATTCCTTGTCATTAAATTAAAAGTATAAGTGCCATTGCGGTAATTGGAATCCAGCGAGGATTTGGAAGAAGGACGTTCCTGCCATTGATACAACCGGCCAAGGTAGGGTCCAATGATCGAGCTGGGGAACACCGGTCTGGTGATGCCCGATGGAAGATTGTAGGTCGCCATGGTCAATGAATTATTGGAGGCACCAAGCACACTGGCGCGGAAAAAATATGGGCGAAACGGCCGCAGTACAGGCGGACCGTTATTGGTTTGCATGTAGTACTCTCCTTTGAGCACAGAATAAAACTGCACGTCGGCGGCAGAACAATTGCCGACGGCCACAAGGCCAATGCCCATTGCCGCCAACAAAGTCCCCAAAATCGTGCGCCACCGGGCGTGACATTTTCCCGGGGTCATAGGCCAATTTATACCCTCCGCTCAGGCCTTATTCAATCTCCAAAAAAACCGTTGGTTTGGCCGTCGAGAATGGCGAGGGAATAAGGGGGCAGGATCAACTGGGTGACGCCACGGGAGGTTGTCAAGTTACGGCCGGGCTCAAGGAGAAACCGCTCGGGCTCGCTCATGGCAGAATAGGCAGTTGCTACGTCCAAGAGGAGAAGGTGTGCATCCATTGCAAACTTCACCAACCGCACGCGCTGTGGTTGAGGAGTTAGATTGGCCAGCAAAATCCGCCGACACTTTTGGGAATACCACCCTGCCAAAGCGACGACCTTGCCGGCATCTGTTGAAGGTATTGGGGTCCAAGTGCAGCCGTTTGCCAGCTCGGCAAGCATAAGGTAAATGGGCGTTGCCGCCACAGGAAATGCCGGGCAATGCGCCGAGAGGTTGGAGCCGGTTTGCAGTTCCAACACGCCCCGCCAGCCGGTGGTTTCGTAAAGCGTCACGCTTTGGACTTCGGCCCGGCCTAGTGCTGCCAAGCTCCCCAAAGTCCATGCGGCGGCAAAAAGGCTGCATTGGCGCAAATCCACGGAGGCGGGGATTTCTCCGGGTTTTGTTTTTTGCGGACCAGTGGCCACTGCGTTGAAGCGCGGCTTGAGGGTGATGGGCGAGATGACCAGCGGCTTGTCTCCGGCGAAAGCCCGAGCGGTCTCGACGGTGGCCGCTTGGGCTTCGAGGGTTTCCATGATGGACAAGTGGTCAAACGCATGCACCTGTGGATTGATGGACCAGAAAAAGAAATCTGCGCCCGTTGTGGCCAGATGCCCCAAGGCTTGTTCGCGGTTCAACTCACAAAAGTTGGCGTCACTGCCCGCGCCCACAGGCACATCTGGCTTAACAAGGAGCGCCTTAACCGTTGCGATGGTCTCGGGTGTAGTCGCCGCTTCGCCTTCCCGCAGGGCGAGGACTCTGATGAGCGGCACCGCGGCTTGCCGGAGCTTTTGCCGGCATTGCTCCAAGGCTGAGGTGTCTTTGGGCGGCAAATGCAACGCCAACTCAAGACCCACGCCCAGCCGCGATGCCTCGCATACCGCAAGCTCCCACAACTTGAGCCACCCGGCTGCTGAGAGTCGAAGGTCCACGCGCAGGTGAGACAAGCGCAGAGCGCGCAGGCGCTTGACCGCCGTTTGGCTTAAAGGTTTGCCGTGACTGGCCATGCCCAAGCCGACTTGAGGAAGCGGCGTCAAAGGGCGGCGGGGAACTTCCAGGATGATGCCATCTTCCGCGAGGTTGAGGACTGAAACGCGGCGTTTGACGATCCGATTCACGCTTCCATGCAATCGCAGCGTGACGCTTTGCCGAATTCTCGTGCCGGCCTCGATCTTTACTGGAAACGGCAGGGCCAACGGTGTGCAATAGGTTTTGAAACTGGCATCCGTCCAATTGCGCTGGTCTTCCATCTCGAAAACGTCTCCCGCAAACTCGACCTCCGCCCACAGACCGGGGGCGATTTGGTGCGCCACTGCCCGCAAGTCGCGGAAACTGCTCTGACCAAAAATCTGCGGCTCGATGAGTCGGGGAAAACGGCATTTGACGAGCCGACCATCGGTGCGGATTTGCCGCGCCCATGCCCCGGCACATTCACGAATGGGATGCAGGACGCAAAAACCAATTCGGTTGCGCAGAAAGGTGGACTTGGCCTCTCCGTCAAATTCGTAATGAATCACTCCGCGGGGGGTTCCTTGAATTCGTCCATTCCAAACAAAATGAATGTCATCCTGCCGGCACACGGCTCGAAATGTGATGGTGAATGAACTGCGGCGAACCTTGGACTGAAAGCCGGTGATCATCGGAGCCACAGTGCCCCAATTTCTATCCCGCACTGCGGCGTAAATCCCGCGCAGGACTTCATGCTCGCCGAGGGAAATCCGGCGTATGAATCCAGTGCCCCGGTCGAGGAGCAAATGCAACGGACCGGCCCGCAGGGGCAAAGGCGGCGTGGGCTTCTGCTCACATCCATATACGAGCCAGTTGCGAGAAGGTTGCGCCGTGGATTTCATGAGCGGTTGGAGATGAGATCCTCCTCAACACGAATCCAGCGCCGGTTCCACTTGGCGAGCAAACTGGCGCGGAGGCTGTCAATGAGGACCGCCACAAAAATGATGGCACTGGTGAGCAGGGGGTAGAAATACGGATTGACGTTAAGAATGACCAATCCGTTTTCGATGGTCTGAATGAGCACCGCTCCCATCACCGTGCCCGGAAACACCTTGCCCCGCCCGCCAAAGAGACTCGTGCCTCCCAGCACCGCCGCCGCGATGGCACTGAATTCTTTGTTGGTGCCGAAGGTTGGCGAAACAGCTCCAAGCTGGGCAAGAGACAGAATCCCGCCTACGGCAGCGCAGAAACCGCTGATGACATAAACGGCGGCAAAGATGCGGCCGGTGGCGATGCCGGCCTTGCGCGCGGCTTCGACGTCCTGGCCCACCGCGTACACCTGGCGCCCAAAGGGTGTGCGGGTCAGCACCAAATGCGCCACTCCAAGAACCAAAGCAAGAATCCAGATCGGCAACGGCAACCCCAGCCAACGGTCTGTGCCAAGAACCAGAAACCCCGGCGGCAGGTTGATGGCACGCGTCTCCGTCAACCATAGAGCGAAGCCACGCCCCAAATAGAGTGTGGCCAGCGTCACCACAAACGCGGCGACTTTGAGCCGAGTGATGAAAAAGGCGTTCACCCCGCCTAAAACCACTCCGATAACTAAAATCACCAACAGCGCGGGCCATATCGGCGCGTTGCCGGTTACCATTTTTCCCGCGACGGCGGCTGCCACAAACATGATGGCACCAACGGAAAGGTCCACTCCGGCAGTCAGCAGTACAAAAGTCATCCCGATGGCGACAATCGCCGTTGAGGATGATTGCACGATGATGTTGGCAAAGTTTGTGCCGGTCAAAAATTGCGGCGACTGCGCTGCAAACACCGTCAGGACGCCGGCGAACAACAGCAGCGAAGCGTTGTTCAAGACCAGCATGGCCAGCTTGTTTTGACGTGTGTTCATGGTGCGCCAGTTTCCACAGTCTCGCCCAAAGCAGCGGCAAGGATGCGCTCGCCGTCAAACGCCTCGCGCCGCAATTCTGCAACAATTTCGCCCCGGCGCATGACCAGCAGGCGATCGCAAATGCCTGTCAACTCCTCCAACTCGGACGAAATCATCAACACGCCGGCGCCGTTGTCCGCCAGCTCGTGGATAAGCTGGTAAATCTCGAATTTGGCGCCGACATCAATGCCCCGCGTTGGCTCGTCCAAAATTAGAACGCCGGATTTGGCCAACAGCCACTTGGCGAGCACGACTTTCTGCTGATTGCCGCCGCTGAGAATTTTGACCGGGGCTTCATTGCCTGCCGTCGGCGTCAATCGCACTGCCCCGCGTATTGCGTTGACGGCTTCGCGCAGCCTGCCCATGTTGAGCAATCCCACCCTGTTGCTTTGATATTGCCGAAGGGAGACAAGCGTGATGTTTTCTGCAATCGTGGCTTCGAGGCAAAGCCCTTCCTCGCGCCGGTTTTCAGTGAGAAATGCCAGCCCGCGTTGAATCCTGCGGCGGGGCGGAGCACCAAAAACGGATTGCCCGGCCACACGAATATCACCCTTTTCGCATGGATCCAAGCCGAACAGGATGCGCGCCAGTTCAGATCGGCCCGCGCCCATCAAACCGAAAATGCCGAGCACCTCTCCACAGCGCAGGTTCATACTCACGTTTCGCACGATGCCCGGCTGGGTCACACCGCGCACTTCCAAGATTACCTCGCCCGCCTTTTCCACCGGCGCGGCACGGCGTTCGGGATAAAGTTGATTCAGACTACGCCCCACCATGAGCGCAATCATGCGCTCAATGTTAAAGTCCGCCCGGGGGCCGCTCCCAACCACCTCACCATCGCGCAGCACCACGATTTCATCGCACAACCGCAACACATCCGGCAGTGTGTGCGAGATGTAAATCATGGCGATGCCGCGTTCGCGCAAACGGCCCATGAGTGCGAACAGCCGTTCGGCCTCACGCGCACTTAGAGACGTGGTGGGCTCGTCCAAAATAATAAGTTTGGCATCGAGACTGAGCGCCTTGGCGATCTCGACCAATTGCCGCTCCCCTGCTGACAACCGATCAACCAAAATATCCGGCGGATGAGTCAAGCCCACCTGTTCAAGCCATTCAGCGGTCCGACGATGCAGGGTCGCGCGGTCAATCAAAGGCAGTCTGCCTAGCTTGGGAAACGTCGTTAGAAACAAGTTTTCCGCAATGCTGAGATTGGGAAAAAGATTCAACTCCTGATGCACGAAGGCCACGCCGCGACGGGCGGCATCGCGCGGGTTCCGAGGCGCATACACTTCGCCCTCCCAGCGCATGCTGCCGCGGTCAGGTTGAAGGTTGCCACCCAGTATGTTCATCAGCGTGGACTTGCCAGCGCCGTTCTCTCCTACAATTCCGACTGTGCGGCCCGGCGGCACCGCAAAACTCACGTCGCGCAGGACGGGCACGCCTCCAAAGCTTTTCGTGATGCCTTCAAAGGTGATCATGCCGGGGCCCTCGTGCGCCAGGTGTCCATCACCGCCGCAAAGAGAATCACCGCTCCTTTCACCATCATGATGGTGAAATGGGACAAATCGAGCAGGTTCAGGCTGTTGTCCATCAACTTGAGAAACAGCACCCCGTAGAGCGTCCAGAGAATCTTGCCCCGTCCGCCAAAAAGGCTGGTTCCGCCGATGACCGTGGCGCCCACAATGTCGAGCAACAGCCGCTGCGCAAGCACGGGCGAGCCGCTCTCGGTCTGGCCTGTGTACATGACCGCCGCCACGGCGGCGAGCAGACCGCTGGCCATATAGGCGCCGATGACCACACCATGGACCGGAACGCCGGAGATGAGCGAAGTCCGAGCGTTGTGCCCCACTGCGTACAACCAGCGGCCCCACAGCGAGCGCGTCAACATCAGATGGGCCACTACGCCCAGCAGGACGGTGATGGTGAAAGCTATCACGGTGTTTCCGCCAATCCGGTTGAAGGCGGCGGGCAGATTGCCAATGTTTTTAGATTGGGTGAGCCACACCGCCAGCCCGCTGAAAAACATCATCCCTGTGAGCGTGACGATGAAGGGCGGCATCTTCAACTTGGTAACGGCCACCCCATTGGCCAGGCCCACCAACGCACCCACAAGAAGCATGGCCGCCAACGCAGCGGGCACCGCCAGCGGATGTCCCGCCAGCCAGCCGTGGTCGCCGTTCATGATGGCTGCGCCGGTGATGCTGCAGAGTGCAATGATCGAGGTTACCGACAAATCAATCCCGCCGCTGATGAGCACCAGCGTTTGGCCCATCGCGACGATGAACAACGGCAACAAGGTGGCCAATACGTTGCCCAGGTTGTCCGCCGTGGCCAAACCCGGTGTGAAAGGTGCCAGCGCCGCAAAATAGGCCACGCTGAGAAACAGCACGAAATACTCAGAGAGCAGCAGCCGCTTCACCGTGGCCATACACGAGTTATTGCTTCACATTTGCGCCCCACATCCGCGGCGCTTTTTCCTTCAAATTGCCCTGGTGAATTACAAAGCCGGCATCGGTGATCGTCTCCGGCACCGGCCGGCCCGCTCGCGCATCCAGAATGGCCTGCAGGCACGCCTCCACCTCAAAATAAACATCCTGCACTCCCGTGGCGTCCAGGTAGCCGTCTTTCAACATTTGATAAGCCGTGGCGTCGCCGTCAAACCCGCCGAGAAACACATGGCCCGGCTCGCCCACTTTCTTGTACTTGCCCGTGGCTTTCAATGCCGACACGATGCTCGGTAGAAGAAAATCCGATGATGTGAAGATGAAGCTGATGTCCGGGTTGGCCTGAAAGGCGTTGACCACGCCGGCCTGGGCCTTCTCCTGATTCCATTCGGTGGGCACGCGCGCCACAACTTCCACCACATCAGGAGCCTCCTTTACAGCGGCATCAAATCCATCGCGCCGTCCAATCGCGTTGATGTCGCCCAAGTCGCCGATGAGCACCATGGCCTTGTGTTTTTTGCCCGTTTTTCGCGCCTCGCCAATCATGTACTTCACTGTTTCCCGCGTCAGGGCAAAATTGTCGGCTACGACAGCCACCGACTTGGCATCGCTTTTGTCAGGCGGGCGGTTGAACAACACGATGGGAATGTTGGCGGCATTCGCGGCTTTGATGATGGGAATGCAGGCCTTGGCATCCTTGGGCACAAGGACAATGCCGTCCACTTTGCGGGTAATAAAATTTTTCACCTGCTCGATTTGCCGGTTGGCGTCGCCGTCCGCGATGGCCTGAATCATTTTGATGTTTCGCTTGGCACACTCAGCCTTGAAAGCATCCAACGACGCAACCCAGAAGCCGGTTTGCAGGGTCTCAAACGAAACACCTATGGTAAGCTGAGGTTCACCAGAGCCGCCACTGCCGGAGTTCTGCGCCTTCTTGCAACCCATCGGCAGCAGGAGCAGTAATCCAGCCGCCAACATCCAAATGGGGGCGAAACACCAACAAAACATTTTCCAATACAAGCACTGCAAGGGTCGGCGAGCTTTGCGACTCAATAACCCGTCCCGTTCGCAGTGTTGGGACGTTGATTCAATCTGTATGTTTTTCATGGCCTTCTCATTCAGGAATCCATTGGCGCAAATACCGGACGCTTTCCTCCGCCCAGTGCCCTTCACGTTCAATCGTTGCCTCCAGCGATCCTTCCCACGGCATCCACAATTCCAGGATGGCATTCACATCGCGCCCTGCCGTACGCAATTGACCGAGCAGCCAAGGGACATTGAGCCGTCCTTGTCCGGCGGGGCAGCCTTCTATGATAAAGCCCATCTGGGATTGCACACGACGGATGGTAAAGTCCTTGACATGCAGGTTCAACGTGTAAGGTGCCAGCGTTCGCACGACAACCTCCGGTCCTTCCAACGCCCCGAAGGAATTGACTGTGTCCAGGCAGATGCCAACGTCCGCGACACCCAATGCCTCGACCAGCCCGGCCAAAAGTTGGGCCGGAAACCGATCGTGATTCTCAATGGCCAGTTTCACCCCGGCTCGATGAAACTCCGGCACCACCAGGCGCAACCGCTCCACCACCTCCTCCGGCGTGGGCTCATGCCCTGCGCTGTCCACCACCACCCGCACAAAAGGCGCGCCAAATTCCCGGGCTATTTCCAGGTAATCCAACAAATGGCCCGAATCACGGATGCCACGTGTGCCGATTTCGATGCTCAAGCCGTGACTGCGGGCCAGGTTTGCCAGCCGCGCCCGCTCTTCCGACGAGAGGCTGGCCAAAGGCAGGTTGTCGGCGAATTGGACCACCTTCACCCCCAGCTTTGCTGCCTTCAGCAAGAGTCCCTCCGCTGTCAAAGGCTCCTTGGGCGGGTGTCCCGGCACACCAACCGCCCATGTGAAGGTGTATGATCCAATCCCCAATTTCATGCAGTCTTGCCTTCCACGATGGCGCGCACTTGGGCCTTCACATTGTCGGGCTCAAATACCTTCTTCCAATCCGGCTGCAACACCTGGCGCCGTCCGTAGTCGGCTATGAGCTTCGCCCCATCGGAGAAGGGGAAATTCACCCGCTCGAAGGCAATCCCTAGGGGAACCTTGATGTGCCCGTATAAAAAGTCCTCGGCAGCCTCGCGCGGCACGCCCCGGCGCACCACTTCCTCCAGCGCTTCCCTCAAGGCCATGATGAGGGCAATGCCCACCGTCTCCGCCATGGCCGGTTCCAACATTGCCATTTGTTCTACAGTTATGCGATGGGAGCGTGTGACCGGCGCAAAAAAGTCCCGCGCCATTTTCTCTCCTTTGGCGTAGTCTGCATCCGGCCCCTGCATCAGAGCGCACACAATCGGCATCTTGGCTTTCACCCCGCCAAAGAAATCCGCCCGCGCCTCCGGGTCCTCTTCGTACTCGAACACGCTGGGATGACACGGATGGGTGACAAAAATCGAAATGTCAGGACGCGTCGGCAATTCGCCCGCGTAGGCCGCCGCGGGGTCGAGCGTGATTAACATCGCGCCGGCCTTCATTTGTGGCACCACCTGCCGGGCTACATTTCCGAGCAATTTATCGGGCACGGCCAGAATCACTGCATCCGCATCCCGCACCGCCTCCTCCTGCGGCAGCGGTTGAACACCGCGTGCGGCCAGATTGGCGATGCCGCGTTCGCTGCACTCGACATACCGTATCGAGTAGTCCGGATGATCCTTCAAATGATCGGTAATACGGCAACCCATCTTGCCGCCGGCGCCAATGAGAGCAACTTTCATCATAATAATAAAAAGAGATGCCTGAGAGGTGCATCAGGATTTCTTGTCCTTCAGCACAATCGTTTTTCCAGTGTCTGCCGATTCATACGCGGCAAAGACCAGGGCCAATGTCTTCAAATTGTCTTCCGCTGTTGTTTCGGCGGTTCCAGTCCCGCGCAGCGCCGCCAACAGATTTGCATTGCACGGCACACCTGCCGCTTGGACCAATGCGTAGCGGGGATCGGCCCACGCATAAAATGGCGGCGGACACCGCCTTGCCCGGGTCTCCTGAGCCGTCGTTACGCGAATCCAATAATCCGGCCCCAACTCCACCGAACCTTCGGTGCCCTCCACCATAACATACGTTTCCGGAAACCGGTCATGCTCCACCCGGCTGGCGTAGCTCATCTCGCATGTCACCGTCGCGCCACTGGCCATGCCGAGCATGACCGTGGCCACGTCTTCACCCTTGATGTCCTGATGCACGCGGGTCGTGCGGGCATACAACGTCGTCGCCTCGCCAAAAAGCATTCGCGCCGTGTCCAGGATGTGCGTCCCAATGTCCGTCAAAATGAACTGCTCCAGCTCTTTGAGAAACGGCTGGTTGTCAAACACCGGAAAGCTGTTCGAATACGTCACGCGTGCGCGAAAGACCCGCCCTATGACGCCGGTATCGAGCACTCTTTTGAGTTCGCGCAGGGGCGTCTGCCACCTCCAATTCTCGTGCACCAGCAGCGGCACGCCCGCCTGCCGGCACGCCGCCGCCATGGCCCGCGCGTCCTCAAGGGTGGGCGCCAGCGGCTTTTGGCATATTGCCGGAATGCGATGCCCTGCCGCCATCTCAACAAAATGGCGGTGTGTGCCCACATCGGTGATGATGTCCACAAAATCCGGCTTTTCCCGGCGCAACAGCTCCGCTGCATCGCCGTACACCGCCGGCACACCAAACTCCCGCGCCAACGCCTCTGCCTTGGCCACAGTTCGGTTGTACAGCGCAATGCAGCGGACACCCGGCAGCTCCCGCCATGCCGCCAGTTGATACCGCGCCCAAAAACCGGTTCCCAAAATGGCAAACCGCAATTCTTGAGCAGGGGCAGATGCAACGTTGTTCATGATCTTTTATTCTTCCATCAAATCACCAAGGCCCGTTTCATTTTCATTGACCCCAGGGCCGGCTGCCGGGCGCAGGGTAATTTTTCGCTGCGTCATCCAACACTAAAACCCAGTCCAAGTCCTCCCCCGGATCGGGGCTGATAAATTCCCGTTCGCCTGTGTTGGGAAACTCCCCAATAGCCGTGGCCGCGCCGGTACGCGGGTTGTACCACCAAGCCTTCACCTTCGCTCCAGTGATTTTATCCATGCGCACCTTGAACTTGCGGCCCACCGGCGCATAAACCATTGCGTAAGTCCCCGCTTCATCCCGCGTGGCCACAAACCGGTAACGCCCCGCTCCCGGCACCGAAGTGGCCACCCGATCAGTGACGATGATGGAATCGTCCGGGATTCGCGTCAGAAACGGACGCGAGAGCAGCAGGTTCTTGCCGTGCTGCATCTGCCCCGCGCCCGGCTGGTCAATCGCCTCGTACCAGGGCATCAAGGGATTGTTGATCGGCCCCCGCGGCGGCGCCCACATCTGCCACACCGAATGATGACCGTAGGTGTGACCGAAGCCGCCTGTGAAAGTGTCCCAATAAAACGGCCTGCGCACATCAGCGGCAACGGAGTGTCCCAGCTTTTTGGGATCAAATGAAACCGGGTGATCCTCGTAAATGGGCTCCCCGTCAAGCACCGGCTTCACCGGCGTTCGGTCGTAATCCACCTTGGTCTGATCATACCGGCCGGTGAATTCGACCACGTGCCCGTTTTGGCGCATGTTGAAGTCCAGCCAATCCTCGTTGTGCAGCCAGGTCGCAGAACCATTCCCGCCGGGCGGATGAAAGGTGATAAGATGTGCGCCTCCATCGCCCCGCCGCAGCCCACGCGCCATGGCCCGCAAAATCTCCTTGTGCTGGTCATTTTGTACCGGCCGGTCGCCGCCCAAAATCCAGACCAGCGCCTTGTCCTTGTACCGCTTGCCCAGCCATTCACCATAAACCTCGGCATTTTCGGGCGTAAATATTCCCCCCTCGCCCACCTTCTTGTTCCATTTGTCGCCCCATGTGGGCAGGAAGCCAATGTGCAACCCCAGCGCATTCGCCTTGTCAACGATGTAATCCACATGGTCCCAATAATCATTGGCGGGGCCTTCCTTGATGTCCGGTGTGGCGGGATTGTTATTCTGCAACGGACGATGGCCGTAGGGATTGGGAGCGTTCAGCCCGTCCAGCTCCGCCAGCGCCACCGCCTGAATAATCGTGAACCCTTTCCGCGCCCGGTTCTCCAGGTACCGGTCCGCCTCCTCGCGGTTGAGCCGGTGAAATAATTCCCAACCTGTATCGCCCAGCCAGAAAAACGGCTGCCCGTTTTCATACACAAGGAAACGCCTGTTCTCGCTCACCTTAAGCCTGGGAGCGGCAGCTTCGCCACCTTGCCAAAACGTTACCGTGGCCAAACCCGCCAACCAAACGGCGGCCAGAATCCTGCCATGCATGAGGTTCATGAACTCAAAGATGCCGCCCCCGATGCAAATTGACTAGAAAGACCTGATTAAACTTTTGGACGATTTTAACATCCCCCGCTCATCCAGTCCTCCCTGTCCCCTCACGGAATTGCTTCGGCGAACAACCAAACGCCCGCTTGAAACGCCGGTCAAAATAACTCTGATCTGCGTACCCAACCTCGCTGGCCACCTCCGCGATGGACATGGCCGTTTCCTTGAGCAACCGCGCCGCCTTGGCCAGCCGCACGTGGTGTTGATACGCTACCAACGTCATGCCGGCCACCTTCTTGAACCGCCGCATGAACTGTGCCTGACTCATGTGCACCATCGCCGCCGCCGCGGCCACACTCAGCTTTTCCGCGGCATGCCGGCTGATGTGCTCAAACAACGGCTTCAATCGCAACGCCTGCTGCTGCGCCCTCACAAATTCCCAACGCATCACCTCCGACGCCGAACGATGCGCTGCCAGATGGTACAGCAACCGCAAAAAATGCGCCTTGCATCCCGCCTCACGCAGTTGCGGCTCCGCCTCCGAAAAATACCGCTCCACCAGCTCCGCCATCGCCAAATGCACCGGCCCTGCTGCAGGGCTGCCCCGCCGCAACACCCGGGCGCGATGCTCCGCCTGCCCGTAAAACGGCAGCAAAAACATGTAATCGTGAGACGGGGAACCCAGACTGTACACAAACTCCGGCATGAAACTGATCACAATGGCCCGCGTATCAAAACCCGGAAAATCCACCACATGATGCAACTTGAAATTATCCACCACCAACAGATCCCCGGCCTCCAGCTCCTCCTCCCGATCCCCCATCCGAAACCGCGTCAGGCCGTCTAGGGGCAAAAACAATTCCAACCGCTCATGCCATGTTGCTCCCCGCGTGTGATGCCTGGACGTGTAGTGAAACAACTTGATGAGAAATGGAAACTCCCGGTTCAACTCCACCTCGTACCGCCCCCGCTCGTCCAACTGCCGCGCAATGTCATGCGGTTCGAACCTCAACCGGCGGCACACCTTGAGCAGGTGCTTGAAACCGTCGGCGCAGGCATCCTTCCGCCTTTGGGACACGGAGCTCACACCCCACTCCTACCACACCCACCCCCTCCCTCCAAGCCTCACCTTGCCCAAGCCACCACGGACAGCGGTAAAGATGTGCTTTTGATTGGTGGAGAAATATGTAAAACTTTGCGGCGATGACCCCTGTGTCACTCAAGATAACATCTTGGCTGCGCTGCATGTTGCTTTGCAGTAGGCAGCCCTAGCCTGGCGCAAAAATATCAATCCGAACAACACCAATATTTCCATGAGCCGTTGCTTTTCCCTTCCTCTCACACGCCGTCGGTTCCTCTCACGCACGGCCACAGTAACGGGTGCCGTTGCCGTCCCTTGGTTCGTCCCGGCCTCTGTCCTTGGGCGCGGCGGAACGGTCCCGCCCAGCGAGCGCATCATCATGGGCGGCATTGGCCTTGGCGGGCGGGGTTCTTATGACTTGAGTGTGATGCTTGCACAGAACGATGTCCAATGGGTGGCCGTCTGTGATGTCCTGAAAGGCCGCCGCGAAGCCGCCAAGCAGAGTGTTGACACAAAATACGGCAACAAGGATTGCGCCATTTATGCGGACATTCGTGATTTGCTCGCCGAGCGGACGGATATTGATGCCGTCTTGATTGCCACAGGTGACCGCTGGCACGCGCTGTCTTCCATCTGGGCCATGCGGGCGGGCAAGGATGTGTACTGTGAAAAACCCGCCTGTCTCTCCATGGCAGAGGGGCGGATGATCGTCGAAACGGCCCGCCGTTACGGCCGCGTTTTTCAAACCGGTGCCCAGCGCCTCAGCGAGCCCCCTCATGTCTTTGCCATTGAACTGGCCCGCTCAGGGCGCTTGGGGCCCATTCATACCGTTTACGCCGACTGCCGTTGGATTGACGGCCAGCGCCGCGACTGGCTTCCCGCAGAACCCGAGCCACCCAAGAACGAGCTGGATTGGGACCTCTTTCTCGGACCGGCTCCGTGGAGGCCCTACAATCGCGGCTACCTTAACGGCGGATGGTACCACTTCCATGACCTCGCCACCGATGTGGCCATGTGGGGCGCGCACACCGTGGCCCAAGCCCTTGCCGGCTTGGACATGAAAAACATTTCCTGGATTGAGTTCGAGTACACGGCCCCAAATGCCACGATGGTGACCCGCCTGTCCAACGGCGTGAAGCTGGTCCTGTTCAGAACCACCGGCTCGGTGTGGGAACCGTGCCAGTATTGGCATGGCGCCTGTGGGGAGCGCTTTGACGGTCCCGAAGGTTGGGCCGCAGCCGCCGACGGCTACCCGCGCACCGAAGTTTCTTCGCCAACGCTGCTGGTTGATTACAGGAAAGTCCTAGGCGACTACACCGCAAGAACTCAACGCCCCTTGGATCACATCCGCGATTTTCTCGACTGTGTCAGGTCACGCCGCCAACCGGTGGCCAACCCCGAAGTCATGTACCGTTCCATGTGCATTTGCCTGGCCGCCGATATCGTCAACCAATTGCAGCGCAGCCTCAAGTTTGACCTCGACAAAGCCGAGTTTGTAAATGCCCCGGAAGCCAACCGGCTGCGCTTCCGTGCCCATCGTCCTCCCTATGTGGCTTGAATCACCATGCCATCATGAACTGCAAAATATCTGAACCCCACTTGCCTGTGAAAACATCCAAATATCAAAACGGGCTGGTCGTCGCGGCTTTATTGTCCCAACTGCTCCTGCCCGCAGCAGACAGCCCCATGCCGCGGCCTGGAGCCAAGCCCGCAGACATGACAAAAAAGGTCAAGGTCTTCATACTTTTGGGTCAGTCCAACATGGTGGGGCTGGGAAAAATCAAAGGCGGCGATGGCTCCTTGGAATACGCGGTCAAAGAAAAGAAAAAGTATCCCTACCTTGTGGACGAGGCGGGCAATTGGGTGGAGCGGCAGGATGTCCGCTTCGTGCGCTACATGTCCGGCAAAGGCCCCATCAACAACGAGTGGATAACGGTGGCCAAATGCAAAACTATCGGTCCGGAATTCGGCATCGCCCACATTGTAGGAGATGCCCTTGAGGAACCGGTCATGCTGCTTAAATGCTGCATCGGCAACCGCAGTCTCGGCTGGGACCTGCTTCCCCCGGGCAGCGAGCGCTATTCATTTGTCATCAAAGACCGGGCGGGTGTCGAAAAAACCATGGTCTATGCCGGGTACAAAGACAAACCCGACTCATGGGAAATGGACCCGGCCAAGGGCCTCAAGACCGAACCCCCACCGTGGGTGGACAAGAACGGCAAACCGGTAGATTGGTATGCCGGCAAGCAGTGGGACTACGACATCGGCGATGCCAAAAAGGTGTTGGCGGAGTTTGAAAAACACTTCCCGGGTGCGCAAGGCTACGAAGTCGCAGGGTTCTTCTTCTGGCAGGGCGAAAAAGATGCCGGCAATCCCGGTCACGCCGCCAAATACGAGGAAAACCTCGTCCGCTTCATCAAAACCGTCCGCAAAGAATTCAACGCTCCCAATGCAAAATTTGTCCTCGCCACGATGGGCGAATCCGTCAAAGGCAGCGGCGGGCCCGGCGGCCAAATCCTTGCAGCGCATCTCGCCGTTGATGGCAACTCGGGGAAATATCCTGAATTCAAGGGCAACGTCGCCACCATCTACACACACCCCATGGCTCAGGGCGGCAGCGGCAACGGCCACTACGGCGGCAAGGCCGAAGTCTATATGGACGTTGGCGAAGCTATGGGCAAGGCGATGGTGGACTTGATGAAGAACAAGTAAGCAACCGTGAATTCCTCCGCCTTCAGGCCTCCCCGCCGCGCCGCCGCGTGCCTTGCGGTCGCGCTGGCCTGCGTCGCCATCTCCCACGCCGCCGAACCCAAGCCTGCCGCCGTAAAACCCGCAGCGCCCGGCGTCGGAGCGGCCATCCCGCGCGAAATCCGCAACATCTCGGGCTGGCAGGTTCACATTTCCAAGAAGCTGCTGGAGTCCGAGCCGGACGCCACCGCCCGCGCCCTCAGGGGTCTGAAAAAGATGCTCGATGAAATCGCCCGCGTCGTGCCAGCCAACGCCGTGACCGAACTTCGAAAAGTCCCGCTGTATTTTTCGCCCGCCTACAAGCCCGGCCGCGGCGGCGCGGAGTTTCATCCTGACGCCGGTTGGCTGCGCGATAACGGGCGCGACCCCGCGATGGCGGGCGGCGTGGAGTTTTCCGGCGTGCAAGACTTCGAGGTCGAGATGCGGCGCATGCCCAATTTCGCCCTGCATGAACTCGCCCATGCCTATCATTTTCTCGTGCTCCAGGACGGGTTCGACAACGCGGACATCAAGGCCGCCTATCAACGCGCCAAAGCCAGCGGCAAATACGCCCGCGTCGAGCGCTCCTTTGGCGAGGGCAACGGCAAGCCCAACACTTTCGAGCGCGCCTATGCGATGACCAACCCGATGGAGTACTTTGCCGAGACCACCGAGGCCTATTTCACCCGCAACGACTTTTTCCCCTTCACCCGCGAGGAACTGAAACAGCACGACCCGGCGATGTTCGCCCTGCTTGAGAAACTCTGGGGCGTGTCCCGCTGAGACCACCAATGAATCGTTCTAAGCTGCCTTGGTTGCAGCGCCGCTTGGAAAGGCTGAAGGGTCCTTTTGTCATGTGGAAACGGTTGCTCCCCCGACAAAACCGTAAAATTTTCAATTTGCCTTGAAAACCCGAATCGCAACACCAAATGTAATCCCGATGCCCAAGCGTCAGAGTCCAGCAGTCAAGGCTCTCGCTGTATTCATGGCCGGTGCCTTTGCGCTTTGGGGCGCTGACCCGCCCGCAGCCGCCATCCCCGCTCCGCTCCACCGAATTGAAAAGGCAGGGCAACCGCCTTGAATTGTAACCGTCAAAGACATCCACGAGGTCATCCAATACCGTTATGGAGAATGGAAGATGCTTGCGTGTTTAGAAAGACTTTTAAAGATGTTCACAATGAATTCGATATTTTCACCAAAAGCGGTCCCTCAATTGCATCGTGTTGTTTTTATCCTCATGGTTTTTGGTTTTGCAGGTGTTGGTCACGCGCGGGACCCGCTCCGGCAACCGTTCCATCACGACAGCATCTGGAACCGGCCCATCGGCAGCGGGGCTGTGTACGTGCACGCAAATATTCAAAAGGCCACTGAGGCGGGCATGACCGTGGATGAGGATTTAATCGTGATGACGCCCGAGGCCCCGCTTTTGGACATTTACCGCAATGACGCCGGCTGGAACCGCAACCGCAGCCGCTGCACGATTGACGGGCCTGTCTTGTTCCGCGCCCCCATTCCCACCAATTTTATCGTCAGCCCCCAAACATGGGACGGCCTGACGCCCAACTCCGGCCTGGCCGTGCTCATGCCCGACCGGCGCACAATCAAACAAACCCAGCCCTTTGCCCGTTGCGAACCCGGCTACGGCACCAGCCGGTACATGTTTGGGGACGAAGACATCTACGGCATGGGCTATTACGGCGCCCACGGCGGGTCCGGGCTTTCGTGCATTGGCGGGACGCTGCGCGTGGGGGAGTTGGTGCCCGGCGCGGGGCCGATTCGTCATGCGCTCAAGGTGAACGTTTTTGCAGCGCGGAATCTCTACTACGACGAAGAAACGCGTGGCTACCGGTGGCCTGCGCGGCGGGCCGATGGCTATGCCCCGCGCACCTACGGCAGCAAGGGCAAACCGGTCAAGGACTGCCGCATGGGAGCCTTGCTGGCCCTGCCGCCAACCATAAACATAGAAAAGATGGGACTGGAAACCGAACCAGCCCGCATCCTTGCACGCGCCTTTCAAGATTACGGCGCATACGTGGTGGATGACACGGCGTGGGATGTGTACGCCCTCGTCACCGAGTGGGGACCGGCGGGCCGTGTCACCGAAGAGTTCAAACGCGTTTGGGGTTTCGACATCAACCCCCGCCGTCGCGACAACCCTTGGTCGCGTGACATGGACCGAATCTTCACCAACCTGCACGTTGTCGCCAACAACAGGCCAGACCGGATTGGAGGCGGTGGAGCGCCGCGAGTCCCTTTGGCCGAGCCGCTGACACCTCCGGTTTCCACCAAGACCTCTTGGCCGGCGTTCACCCTGACCAACGGTGCCGTGCGTTTAGCAGGAGTTGGCCCGGACAATCCAATTCTCTACGACAACGACTGGTGGTTCGATGTCTTCGATAACAACTACCTCTGGGCCCAGGCCAGCCTTGGAAATGCCAACCTGCGCGGCAACATCGTCAGCCGCGACATGTGGGACTGGGAGAAAGGCTACCATTATTCCTTTGAGCAATGCTGGAAGGACGCCGAGAAGGCACTCAAATTGGCGCGCGAATCGGGTTTGAAAAACATCCCGGACCTCACCCGTGGCGCTGACCGCGTGCTTGCTCGCCCGGCGAGTGGTCGCATTGAAGATACCATTCCGCATCCCACCGATGGCAGCCGGCTGATTGTGGCCGAGGCGGCCAAGGCATCGCCGGAAAAACCGCTGCTAATCATTGCCGGCGGCCCGCTGACCACTGTGGCCAACGCCCTGCTGACCAACCCGGAGATTGGCTCCAAGATGGTGGTCTTCAACCTCACCGTCAGCAGTTACGGTTACAATGGCAAGGACGCGTGGTCAGCCTACATCGTTGCCAGGCGCACGCGTTATGTGGACTGGGGCGGTGGCCAATTTTGGGACAAGGATTTAGTGTTTCGTGCCGAGCACTTTCAAGGCTTGCCGGACAATCCATTTACTCGCGACATGAAACGCCTTATCCAATCCGACTTGGGCCGGGCCAACCAACTCGGCGACGGCGCAGCGCTGGTTTGGTTGTTTGAGCCCAAGTGTTGGACAGGCGCGGAAATTCGCCGGGCAGATTTCGACGGGCGTGCCTTGGTCTTCCACCCCGTTCCCCCCGGCGAGACCGGTCACGTTCTCGTCATTCCAAAATCAGCAACCGATTTGAAGGCCTGCCGCGAAGAATTCTTCCGGGTCATGTTGGATCCCAAGCTGTTTGCCAACAAACCCGTCCCTTGAGAGCTTGTCAGAGTTCTGAGCTATTCCTTCAACATAACATTGGGGCCGGGCAATGATGGTCACTTCGCTTTGATGTCGTAGGCGTAGAGGGTGTCTTGGTCGCGAATGTAGAGTTTGCCATTCGCCACGACCGGGTGGGCCCAGGCGGGCAGGCGCGTGCGTGAGCGCTAAATGCAGAACTGAGTCGCAGCCATACCCTTGCGAAAACACCGTGACTCGTGACGACCAAATTAGAACGACGAAGACCAGAATGCTCAAATAACGACTCGGAGTGGTGTTTCGTTAAAGTGATTTTGTCAGCAAAGCCTTTCAAGCAGTTTTGACACCGTGTGCTCTTAACTTGGACAAAAGGCAAAAGTCCAGATTTTGGAGGTCTTGCTTGTTAAGCTCAATCAGCGTGCATCCATTTTTCAGGTAAATCTCGCGCTTGCGAAGATACCGCTGTTTATAATTTGGATCATCCAACATACCCAAAAACTCAATAAACACCGGCCGTTTGTCGGTGGTGTAAACTGTGAAATCAGGAACCAGGTGCTCAGCAATGTTGGTGAGCCGCTCATACTCGTGATAAACCTGATGGGCAGCCAGCCATTCATCAATTACCTGCTCCGACAGCGATCGGACATCGTGACCGTCCGAGCAATGATACTGACGAGGATACTTTCGGCGGAAATCTTCCTCAAAGCTTTCCATCTTCTGGCCTGTTTTGTAATCGAGTATGTATCCACCTGCAAAATACTGCAGTAATTCCTCAGCAGATGTGCCAGTGACCTTATTACGAACTCGTCCAGTTTGCGGGTCGGTGATAATGGCCTGAATATTGGAGCGTGGAACTGCAATGCGCTCTTGTGAGCAAGGCTGCACTCTTACCTGATATGGATAAAGTCCACCCCATGCCTCGGGAACAATATTGAATTGGCCTTTGGATGTGGCTTTGAATACTCCATAAATCAGCTTTTCTTGTCCGTAATAATTGAAAAGGAAGCAAAGGTCGCCTGTCGTAACATCTAACGGCCATTTTGCTTTCGCTCCAAATAAATTACGTTCGAAACACTCACCCTCCGTCTTATCGTTACATTCGAATATGTAGGTTGTAAGCATGTTAAGTGGCGCTCAAGATGACTAACTTATTTTTGAACAAGGTTTGCTTTTAGTGAAATAACCGGCTTCCTGATGTTGTTGGTGCTCTAAAGGCATCGCTCGAAATTAACTCGATAACATCTAGCCATACACGTATCACTCACCACGGGTTCAGGGGCACTAATATATCTACCGAGGTTTATTGTCAATCCTGTGATTAGAAATGTTAAAAAAATCCAAATTTCAGTTTGAGAAGTTCGGCTGTTTGTAGCAAAACTATGCAGTCTCTCGGAAGTGGTCGTATGTGTACAATGAGGTTGTAAAGCGAAGAGTTGTAATGAAGGCTCAATCCCAGGTAAGGGCTTGTGAATCGAGTAGTATGTCAGAAAATCTGAGCGACTTCTTAGAGGGGATGAGTCCGTGCGCGAAATGGCAGGCAGGTGTCCGGCCTGAAATACGCGAGTCGCTCTACGTCTCGGGCAAAAAATAAATGTCATCAACCACGGAAAGGATAAAAGTCACATGAACGCTACATTTCCAACAATTACAATCCCTGGAAACAAAGTTGACGCAAAGCAGCATGTTGAACCCGGCACAGGGCTTGCCATGTTTGGTGCGTTCTGTGTGGCCGCTATTGGAACGCTAATCGGCATTATTTTGACCTATGGCCTCATGCTCATCGCGTTGCTGCTTTATCCTTTATTCGCATGGTATCTCCGAAAGAAGGCGATGGCCTTGATTCATGGGTCAGGTGTTCACGTTAGCGAGGAACAGTTCCCGGAAATTCATCGTTGTGTCACGGAGTTTAAAGCCCGGCTGGATCTGACGAAGGATGTTGATGTGTATGTAATCGAGAACAATGTGGCCAATGCATTCGCAGTGAGATACGGCAAGAAGAACGTAATCCTCTTAACAGACGATATGATTCACGGTTGTCTGGCGTCCGGAAATCCACAAGCCCTGGCATTTGTGATTGCACACGAACTCGCACACATCGCTCTCAATCACAACGGACTATTTCGTTCATGGATGGCGAAAAACATGAAGAAACTCGGGCGTTTGGATGAGTATTCGGCTGATTCAGTGGCGACTGCTTTGGTGGGGGACAAGACCATAGCATTTCACGGTTTGCTCCTGCTCACAGTGGGGTATGCTTTGCTTCCCTATGTGAATGCGCAAAGCATCGCGCGGCAGGCCGAGGAAGTTGCACAGAACAAATACTCCAAGAGGGCAGAACGCAAATTAACCCACCCACTCTTAATGAATCGGTTGTATCGCCTGATTCGGGACGTATAAGGACCCTTACTATCCTGAATTTGGTTCAGGTCGTGCCCGATGTTAACCGCATTGGGGAAAACGAAAAGTTCCGCTCATGCTTCCACAACAACTAGCATGGCAGGGCAGTGATGGTCACTTCGCTTTGATGTCGTAGGCGTAGAGGGTGTCTTGATCACGAATGTAGAGTTTGCCATTCGCGACGACCGGGTGGGCCCAGGCGGGCAGGCGAGTGCGGTCTGGTTGCTCGAAGCGGCCGCGTTCGAGGTACTCTTTACGACTAGGCTCAATCAAAAGCACGGTCCCGCGTTCGGTGCGGTAGTAGAGCCGGCCATCGGCAAAGGTGAGTGAGCCCTTGGGCGCAGGGCGCTCGGGCAAGTCACGTGCATCCCAGAGGATTTCGCCGGTTTTAAAGTCCAGGCAGGCCAGGTAGCCGCCTTCATTGCCACCGTTGGCGCCGTAGAGGCAGCCGTCCCATACAATCATGCCGCCGTGGTGGTTTTGCATGCGCCGGGTGAAATAGACTTCTTCCGCCTTGAAGGTGCCGTCAGGTTGCTTGGAGAGTTTGACAGCTCCGCCGCCTGCGCCGTAAGCGGAGGCAGCAAATACCAAACCATCATGGAAAATGGGTGTGGAGCAGTTGATGCCCATGCCGTTGGCGGGGCGGTCATAGCGCCAAAGAAACTTGCCATCAGCCGCCGACACTCCAATAAGCCCCCGCGCTGTGAATTGGACATACTGGCGCTGCCCCTCAAAATCAATGGCAATGGCGGAAGCGTAGGCCACACCACCACCGCCGCCGCCAAATCCGCCGCGCCGACCGCCACCACCTCCGGGAGCTCCGGGCCCACCGGGAGCCGCAGGCGGGGCCGCTTCGGCAGGGGGGCTTGCTGGAATGGCACTTTTCCAAATCGTCTCGCCGGTCATTTTGTCGAGAGCCACGACCATGGCGTCTTGCGCGCCGGGGGTGCAGATGACTTTGTTCCCATCCACCAACGGGGACTCCCGGTAACTCCACATGGGCACTCGTCCGCCAAAGTCGCGTGTCAGACTCCGTTGCCACAAGATTTTGCCGTCGCTTGCCTGCAAGCAGGACACGTCGCCGCCAAGGCCCATGACGTAGAGCCGGTCTCCGTCCACTGTTGGCGTGCAGGCCGGACCTTCCTTGCTTTGCGTGGCCCGTTGGGCGTAGGCGGGTCCAAGTTTGGTCACCCACAACTCCTTGCCATCGCGTTCGGACAACGCCCAGACGACTTCATCTTCGCCTCGGTTGGCCATGGCGTAGATGCGTCCTGCGGCAATGGACGGCGTGCTGTCGCCACCGCCAAGACCGGTGGCTTTCCATGCCAGGGGCGGCCCTTCCTTGGGCCATTCTTTGAGCAGGCCGGTTTCCTGTGAAATCCCATTACGGACGGGACCGCGCCATTGAGGCCAGTCAAAAGTTTGCGGCGCCGCCCATAGGGCGCCCGCACCACTTAGCGCAAGAACAAGCACCCAAACTCGCGATGTGTCAGAACAATAAAGGTGTGGCATTTTCAACATAATCCCAAGTCAAACCGGCAATTAATTGGTCATCAAAAGCCCGCACTTCACCAGCCGCCAAAGCCCTCAAAAAAGACAGACCCGAACGGATCGCGCGGCGCATTTGTGCACTCAAACAGATGCTCCATCCCCAAGCAAAGGTTACAAAATTGATGAAGACGTCGGAAAAAGATTTCGAGCCGCATGATGTAAATTCTTCGCGTCCGTCCGTGTGAATTGGATGGTTGATTTATTAGGCGGAGGGGTTATGAAGGCTCGGTGATGAAAGCCTTTTTGCACCTTGGGTTGAGCGTGCTGGTGTGGGGGTGTGCGGTGTGCACTGTTCACGCTCAACGCGCCGGTAATTACCTCAATCGTCCAGCGGATTGGTTCAAGAGCCAGGAAGCCGCCACCATTGCCGAGAACATTCTTTCCCATCAATCCTCCGCCGGTGGCTGGCCCAAAAACACCTCCACCGCCACCAAAAAACACACCGGCGACCCCGACAAGATCAAACCCACTTTTGACAACGGAGCCACCACGGACGAACTGCGATTTCTCGCACGCCTGGTGACGGCCACGGGCAATGACAAATACCTGGAAGCCTTCCGTCGTGGTTTTGATTACATTTTGAAAGCCCAGTATCCGAGCGGTGGTTGGCCGCAATTCCATCCACCCGGCAATCAATATCACAGGCACATCACCTTCAATGATCAATCCATGGTGCGGCTCATGGAGTTTTTGCGCGAGAGTTATACGGCGCCGCAATACGGTTTTTTGGACGAGGCCCGCCGTAAGGCGGCCCAATCGGCCTTTGACCGCGGCATCGAGTGCATCCTGAAATGCCAGGTCCGCGTGCAGGGCGAGTTGACAGCATGGTGCGCACAGCACGACGAAGTGGATTTCCAGCCCCGGCCTGCACGCGCTTTTGAACCCGTTTCCCTCAGCGGCTGCGAATCCGTGGGCATCGTCCGACTGCTGATGAGTCTTGAAAAACCCTCTCCTGAAGTCATCCGGGCTGTGGACGCGGCTGTGGCTTGGTTTGAGAAGGTTCAACTTCGGGGCATCAAGGTGGTGGAAATCAAAGACAGCCGGCAGCCCGGGGGCAAGGATCGCGTGGTACAGGCGGACCCCTCCGCACCGCCCTTGTGGGCGCGCTTTTACGAGATTGGCACCAATCGCCCCATTTTTGGCGACCGCGATGGCTCCATCCATTATTCGCTTTCGGAGATTAGTCACGAACGCCGCAACGGATATGCATGGTACGGCACCTGGCCGCAAAAACTTCTCCAAACCGAGTACCCGGCCTGGAAAAAACGCCTGGCTCGTTGATAAATTGAACCGGCAGCTTCTCCCACGTCCCACTGCAGAATGTCCCTGCGACGTGAAAACTCAAAAGCCTCCTGAAATGGTTTTCTTTTGAATTTCACCGGAAAAACTCACAAGATGCCTTCATTACATTCAACCGGATTTAGCAAACCATGAACGGCAAATCTTTGGTGCGATGGCTTGTTTGGGGCGCTGTGGCAGCATTGGGCGCAACGGCCTACGCCATGCTCGCCGCGGCTCGCAAGGAACCCATCAGCTCCGGTTATTTGGTGGTGGCCGCGCTTTGCACCTACGCCATCGGCTATCGCTTCTATTCCAAATGGCTGGCGGCCAAAGTTCTGGCTCTGAATGACCGCCGCGCCACTCCCTGTGAAGTCCACGAGGATGGCAAGGACTACGTCAAAACGAACAAATGGATTGTTTTTGGCCACCACTTCGCCGCGATCTCCGGCCCGGGCCCTCTTGTGGGTCCCGTCCTGGCGGCTCAATTTGGGTATCTGCCCGGCACGCTGTGGATTCTTATCGGCGTGGTGCTTGGCGGCGCGGTGCATGATTTCGTAACGCTCTTTGCTTCGATTCGGCGCGATGGAAAGTCGCTTGCCCAGATGGTAAGAGAAGAAATCGGCCAGACCTCCGGGACGATTGGCATGGTGGGCATTCTGGCCATCATGACCATTTTGCTTGCTGTGCTCGCTTTGGTGGTCGTGAACGCATTGGCCGAAAGCCCGTGGGGAGTGTTCACCGTCGGCGCCACCATCCCCATTGCGCTGATGATGGGATGTTACCTGCGTTTCTTGCGGGTGGGAAAAGTCTTGGAGGTTTCGGTCATCGGTGTGCTGTTGTTGCTGTTGGCGGTCTGGGGCGGGCAGAAAGTGTACGCCAGCCCCGTTTGGAGCCAGGTGTTTCGCCTGTCCGGTGAAACGCTTGCGTGGTGCATTTTGGCCTATGGTTTATTGGCCAGCGTGCTGCCGGTGTGGTTGCTCCTCGCGCCGCGCGATTATTTGAGCACCTTCATGAAGTTGGGGACCATTTTTCTGCTGGCCCTCGGAGTTTTATTGGTGCTGCCGGACATGCAAATGCCGGCGGTCAGCAAGTTTGTGGACGGCGGTGGGTTGGTGGTCCCGGGCAAGTTGTTTCCCTTCTGCTTCATCACGATTGCCTGCGGCGCCATTTCGGGTTTTCACGCGCTGATTTCCAGCGGGATTACGCCCAAAATCATCACGCGCGAGGGGTATGCGCGGATGGTGGGTTACGGGGCCATGTGTTTGGAATCCTTGGTGGCCACCATGGCCATGATTGCAGCGTGCACTTTGGACCCGGGCGTTTATCTGGGCATGAATGTGCGGGGCGCCGGAGCCGATCCGGCGGCAGACATTCGTCAAAAGGTGCATCAATCCGGTTTTTATCAATATCATTGGGATGAAAACGCCAAGGTTTGGCTGCCCAAGCCGGTGGAAGTAAATCCGCAAACCATGGACGCACTGGCCCAACAGGTGGGTGAACACACCTTGTATGGACGCACGGGTGGCGCGGCCACTCTCGCTGTGGGCATGGCCAATATCTTCTCCCGCCTCACGCATGGTCGGTGGTTGGATATCTGGTATCACTTCGCCATCATGTTTGAGGCGCTGTTCATCCTCACCACCCTCGACGCCGGCACACGCGTGGGCCGCTATCTTTTACAGGATTTCCTCGGTCGTTTGCATGCGCCATTAGGGGAAACGCGCCGGTTTGGCCCCAATTTGCTTGCCAGTCTGTTAATGGTCTCAGGATGGGGCTTTTTCCTCATTCAAGGGGTCCGTGATGCCGAGGGCGGCGTGAAGGCCCTCTGGCCCATCTTTGGTATTGCCAATCAAATGCTGGCCGCCATCGCCCTCTGCTTGGGCACCACCATCTTGCTGAAAATGCAACTTCAGCGGCAGCGGGAACACACGCCTGGCCTGCCCCGTTCCCTTGCCGTCGTTTTGGTGACTTTGGTGCCGTTGATTTGGCTGTTGGCCGTCACCTGCAGCGCCGGGGCCATCAAGGTTTTCCACCCCAGCCCGCAGATGGGTTTCTGGGCGGCCGCCAAAGCTGCTGACCAAGCTCTGCCCAAGTTGCAGGAAGAACTCGGCCAGGCCCGCACACGGGGCGAGGCTGCCGAAATCAAACGCCTCGAACAGCGGCTGCTTGACGCCCGGCGCACCCGCTTCAACAACCGCGTGGACGCCGTGGTCACAGCGGCGTTTTTGGTTCTTATTGCGACCATGGTTGGCATCAGCGCCCACACTTGGTGGCAGTTGCTGCGTCGGCAGCGCGAAGCCACCTTGAGGGAAACCGAGCCGGTCTGGTTGCCCCAACATGCCCTTGTGGAAGGCAACCCCCGTGGATGGTGGGGCTGGTTGGCTTTGGCGTTGCTCGCCGCCAAGGAAATCTCCGGCCAGGCTGCTTGCGAGCGTGCCCAACAGCAGGCTTTGACTGCTTGCACCCATGCATGCGGCCATGCCCATGCTCAAACAACTGTCTCTGATAAAATCGCTGTCCCCCAACTTCACACCCCCGCGCCTTCGCGTGGGGAAATCGTTGCGCAAATGTTGGAAAAGCGGTATGGTGCAGGGGTGAATCGTTGTTGTTGAGCCGCTCCATGAATCTTTGGACCGCCTACAATAGTCAGTGCCCTTCGGCCCTCAAAGGCTTTGCGGGACTGAACACGCCATCATGCAAGGATTAAACGCATCCTCTTTCAGTTTTGGCACCGCCTGACCTGTCATGGAACGCATTGGACTTTTTGGCGGTTCGTTTAATCCGGTCACCTATGGCCATTTGTGCATGGCCCGTGCCGCGTGGGAGGCGCTGGCGCTCGACCGGTTGTATTTCATCCCGGTGGCTCAATCGCCCCTCAAACCTCATTCACCCCCTGCTGCCGGCGCTTTGCGCTTGCGTTGGTTGCGCATGGCCCTGGCCGGTTGGAGCGGTTGTGTGGTGGACGACATCGAGCTGCGCCGCGGCGGCATTTCCTACACCGTGGATACGGTGGCCGAGTTTCGCCAGCGCCATCCCGGCGCCGAACTTTTCTGGATTTTAGGGGCCGACCAGGCGGCCACGCTTCCTCAGTGGCACCGGGCCGCCACCCTTGCAGAATGGATGCAGTTTGCCGTATGTCCCCGCCCGGGTCAGCCCCCGCCACGGCTTGAACCGCCATTCCGTGGTTGCATCATCGAAGTCCCCCCGATGGGCGTCTCCTCTTCCCTCGTTCGCCAACGGGCTGCAGCCGGATTATCATTGGAAGGACTCACCCCCCCCGCGGTGGCCGAAGCTTTGATGCAGGAAAAAGTTTACCAATAAAAAAAACCACAACCCTCAAGCATGGATTCCAAAAAACTTGCAGTCACCATCCGGGAACTGGCCGATTCCAAAAAAGCCGAAAACATCACCGTGCTGGATGTCCGTGGTTTGAGCACGGTGACGGATTTTTTTGTCATCGCCACCGGCACCAGTGAACCTCACCTGCGCGCCATTGCCGAGGAAATCGTCGAAAAGTTGCAGGAGACCGCCGGCCTGCGACCGCGCGCCATAGACGGCGAAGTGCCCACCCACTGGATGGTGCTCGACTACGTGGACGTGATTGCGCACCTCATGCGCGCCGAAGTGCGCGCCAAATACGACTTGGAAAGTTTGTGGGGGGATGCTCCGCGCCTGCGCCCGCGCCGCCGCGCCAAGCCAAAGGCCGTAGTGGATTAAACCCGCCTTAGAGCTGCGCGCTTCATCCTTCGCCGGCGGCCTGATCCTTCGAATCGCCAGATGTGGCTGCGCGCGTCATCTCCTGGAGCACACGCAGAAACTCCTCCAGACCCGGTGCAGGCACGATGATGTTATCGCGCCGGCCATTGACGTCCTCGGTGATTCGCAAAAATCTTCCGCGTTGATTCTCCTTGAGCGTGAAAATGAACTTCTTGCGTTCGACAACGATTTCCTCACGCCGAAGCGTTTCCTCCGGAGAAGCCGGTTTGCCCCCCCCAGCCGGTCCATGGGATGGCCGTTGCCCGTACGATGAACGGTCGTTTGTGATCATACATCGCCCTCTTGCGGCCCAAGGCAGCGCCCTGTGCTGCATCTTTAATGTTTGCCACAAATCCCTCCTTGTCAACCGCCAATTGTGCAGTTTCGTCGCCGCAACCTGCCTTCCCGCGCCCCGGCAGAGCGCTTATTCCACCCGCCATTCCAAAAGGCCGCCCGACCATTCCGGCTGAAGTTGCACCTCCAACCGCAGCGCCCGTGTCTTCACAGGCTCGAAGGTCACGCGGTTGAAACAATCCATTTCCGTCCCATACGGCGTGGCTCGCCGCACCGGCCGCCACTGTTCACCGTCCCGGTACAGCAGCCTCCACGATTGCGGTACACGACAATGTGCCCGAATGCGCCGCTCATCCCACCAGTACACCTCGACGGCACGCACTTGCGTAGGCTCCGCCCAATCGTATTGGACCCACTCAATCGTTCCCCGGTGATCCCACCATGTAAATCGTGGAATCTTGGTGTCATCCGAAGCCGCAGGCTCAATCTGGTCATTCAGTGCCGTCACCGTGTCCCGCTCAAAACAATGGGAGGCAGACGGCGTTGCTCGTGAGGCCAGTGTGGGACGTGGCAACGGCTCGGCCACCAACGGTGTTTCCGCCATCCAAACCCGCATCTCACATGGCTGTCGGTTGGCATGTGCAAAATAGGGAATCGCGGTGAATTGTGTACGCACAACGCCCGGGACCTGCTCCCGATCCAAGTAAAGCTTCTCCGGCCATGCAGCGCGTTCCAGCGCCCATGCCGAGCCTTGGATGACAGTCACACCACCCAAGAGACCCGGCTTGTGCACGGCATGCAGGGCCGCCTCGGGGGGAATCACCAGGTGCCGCACGTGGCCTCCATTGTCCACGCCTTCCAAACAATAAACCAGCGGTCCGCGGCGGAGGGCCACCCTGCCGCGGTTGGCTTCCACTTTCGGATGGGCCAACATCCGCTCCACCGGCATGGGCAGGGATAATTCCACAACATCACCCCGGCGCCAACGGCGCTGCAAACGTGCATAGCCCTGCACCAATTCGGGCGATGCAACCACACGCCCGTTCACTTTGATTTGGGGTTGACGGCACCAGCCCGGCAGGCGCACATGCAATGCAAAATCCACCGGCCGCTCCGGTGTTATCACCAGCCGCACTTGACCTTCCCACGGATAACGTGTGGTCTGGCGAACCTCCACATCCGCTTCCCTGATCCGAACTCTTGCCCGGCTGCCAATGTACAAATTCACGTAGAGCGACTCTTGCCCTTGAGCATAGATGTACCCGGGCAACGCCCCCATGATTTTGAGAAACATCGGAGGACAACACGGGCACGGATGCCAGGCCCAACGCTTGCGTTGTGGCCCGGCAGCCAGGGGATTGTCGTAAAAATAACTGTCCCCCTGCAACGAAACTCCCGTGAGGATGGCGTTGTAAACCACGCGCTCCAGTTCGTCCGCGTATTGGCCATCGGCCAGCGCCAGGTTCAAGTTGTGATGAAAAAAACCCGCTCCCACCGCAGCGCAAGTTTCCAGATAACCGTCATTCGGGAGCTCGTAATCCCCGCCGAATCCTTCATGTTGCGCCACCGCGCCCAGTCCGCCGGTGATATACATCCGGCGGTGAACCATGTTGCTCCAAAGCCGCGTGGCGGCGTTCAAGTAGTCGGCGCGACCGTTGGCCTGCCCTGCCGCCACCAGACCGGCGCATAACAACGTGGCGCGAACAGCGTGGCCTTCAATGGTCTCCTGCTCCAACACGGGACGATGATCTTGCCCGTAAGCACCAAAGCTTTTCCGGCCGTCATGACGGCCCCGGTTTTCAATCCAAAATTCGGCAAGTTGCAGGTAACGTCCCTCATCCACCGGCACCGGCATACGAGCCTTGAGACCGGGCTCGGTACGAAACAACAGGTGCAGCTTGACCAGCGCCTCTTCCGGCAGCGAATGCCCCGGCACCACATTCTGCTTGGGCGGCGGTCCCATGACATCGGCCATGTGATTGGCCAGGCGGACCGCCACTTCCAGCAAACGCGTCTTGCCGGTGGCGCGATAATAATGCACAGCCGCTTCCACCAACGCCCCTGCGTTGTACACGTCGTGCTGCCAATTATCATCCCCGCCGTTCAAGCCCCACGGCTGATGCGGGCGCTCCAGTTGCGTATAGGTGTTCAAATAGCCGCGCGGATCGCGCGCCTGCGCCGCCGCAATGCGCTCAATGTACCCATCCAGCCGGGTTTCCAGCGCTGCATCACGACGCGCCGCAAGAAAATCCGCACAACCACGAATCATTTCATAAATCAACCCGTCATACCACGGCGGCCCCGCGTGTTGGCCGCCGGTGCCATCGCGGATTTTGTCAAAGTTGGCCAGCGCACCGTCCTTTTCAAATTTACTCAGACAATCGGGAATGGTGACCTCGCGCCACACTTTGAACTTGGGAGACCAAAAAGCATCCTCGATGGCAACCCGATCAATCGGCACCGCTTCCAATCCGGCCACAGAGCCTGACGGCGCAGCCACCATCAACACCACTATTCCAACGCTGACCAGCGCTCTGCGCAGCTCCCTGCAAGTTGCAGCAAACCCATGTGGAAAATGAGAACCTGGCTCCAATGAAGGCTTCATCGTCAACGAAATCGGACACTTGTTCCATTTCATACGCACTCCTGAATTTACCGCCTGAGCCCTGTCATGGCACAAGACTCTTTGTCCGAAAAAATAAAATCTTTTATCCACCGCCCGGCGGGATAGGTGGCCAGGTATGGTTGCATTCCAAGACAAAGCACAGTGCACCCCTCCGGCCGTTATCTGCAAATTGAGGCCGTGGAAAGCGTCTCAAAGCTCCATCCTGGGGCTGCTGGTGGCACATTTATTCTTGCGTGCTTGGACGGGCGGTTGCATGTTTGCCTGCGAAAATGAACGCCCGTGTTTGGTAACAAAGCAAACCTCCGTCCCATGAAATCCGCAAAAACCTATCGTCCATCCCGCTCCGGCATGGCCCGACGCGACTTCATTGCCACCACCACCAAAGCCGCCGCGGCTGGCGCGTTGGCCGGGGTGGCTTTGCCGCACGTGCACGCGGCGGAAAACAGCACCATTCAGATGGCCTTGATCGGCTGCGGAGGCCGTGGCAGCGGCGCAGCGGCGGATGCGTTGCGCTCGACCACCGGCCCCACGCAATTGTACGCCATGGCGGATTTGTTTGAAGACCGGTTGAACAGTGCCCACCGCAACTTGAGCCAGGCATTTGGCGAGCGTGCAGATGTGCCCCCCGACCGGCGCTTTGTGGGCTTCGACGCTTATCGCCACGCCATTGACAGTCTGCGCCCCGGCAGCGTGGTGTTGCAATGCACACACGCGGCCTTCCGCGCCATTCACCTGGAGTACGCCATTCAAAAGGGCATGCACGTGTTCATGGAAAAAACCTTTGCCCCCGATCCTGTGGGTATCCGGCGCATCCTCAAAGCCGGCGAGGCTGCCGCCGCCAAAGGATTGAAGGTGGGCTGTGGTTTGATGTGCCGTCATTCGTCGGCGCGCCAGGCCCTCATCCGGAAAATCCGCGATGGCGATTTGGGGGAGGTCCATCTCATCCGCGCTTACCGCATGGACAGCGGATACATTATGGGACCGTTCAACGGGCGCGAAAATGAGCTCCTGTGGCAAATCCGGCGTCCCTACCAGTTTTACTGGGCATCTTCCGGCATTTTCATCGAGCTCATGATCCATCAAGTGGACGAGTGTTGTTGGATTAAGGATTCTTGGCCAGTCAGCGCTCATGGTGTCGGTGGGCGGGCTCCGGGCATTGCGGACGCGAGCCAGAACCTGCACGCCTATTCCATCGAGTACACTTTTGCCGACGGCGCCAAGGCCCTGGTCACGGGCCGTTACCTCCCCAAGTGCCATACCGACTTCTCAACGTTCCTCCACGGCACCAAGGCCGCGGCTCAATTCAGCGGAGACATTCACGCCCCCACCGTCCGCGTTTACAAGGACCAACGCATCACCGGTGACAACGTGGTTTGGCGGCCGGAAAAGGAAACCAAAAGCCCTTATCAAGCCGAGTGGGACGCCCTTTTGACGGCTATCCGCGAAGACCGTCCACACAATGAAGTCCAACGCGCTGCCTACTCCAACCTCGCCGCCATCATGGGCCGTGCCGCGGTTCACATGGGGCGAATCATCACTTGGGACGAGGCCATGAATTCCAACTTTGCCTTTTGCCCGGATGTGGAGCGATTGACGGCGGACAGCCCGGCTCCGGTGCGGGCTGATGCCCAAGGCCGTTACCCGGTGCCCGTGCCGGGCGTGTGGCAGGAAATTTAACCTTCAACGCGGCATAGAAACGCCACGCTGGCGGGCCTGTACCCTTGAGGCTTCAACGCCAAGGCACACCTCTTACCCAATAAACGCTCGAAGTTTTGGCTCCTCCCCAGAGCCGCACTGTTGCTGCGCGTGGCGGTGGTGCAGGCGGGCGCTGGAGAAACTTGATCAATCCAATGGCAAAAACGGCTCCCCCAATGACGATGCCCGCCAAGGCCACCCACTTCAAAGGTGACGTGTAATTTTGCAACTGCACCCATCCGATGACGCCGCAAATGACCGCCAACAACCCAAACCAGTGCAGTGTCGGGATAATGGAAAAGATGGCCACCGCAACCGCCGCAAGCGCAAAGTAATTCAAGGGAGGGGCCTCCTCCGGCATTTTGACCGGTGCTTTGGAGGGAGCCGGAGTTACCGCCACGCTGGTGTGGAGCGGCTGCGTGGCCGCTTGCCGGGCCGCCGTGCTGTAATCCTTTGCCGCTGGAGCAGCCGCCGCCGCAGGAGCCGCAACGGGTGTGCGCCTGGCAGGTGCCGGCTCCACCGCGGGTGCCGGACGAGTGCCAGTTTGCTTCGTGGGGATTTCCACCGCCGCCAACCACTCGGGCACTGCAGAAACCGGCGCGGGTTGCGAAGCGGGTTCAGGGAGTGTACCGCTGGCCAGCGCTTCCAGAGTGGATTCAAAGGTGGGTACCTGCGCAATTGGCCAGATGCAGGCGCGCTCCAACACCGACGCCAGCTTTTGCACCCGCACATCCGAGTGCTGTTTGAGCCGTTGAAAGACCTTGGAGTTGCGCGGGTCTTTGAAATCGTTGGCCAGGAAAATCAAGTTGTCCCCTGTGTGAAATTGTTGCCACAGAGCCGGTTCCCCGGCCAAAGCTAGAAAACTGGTGTAAATCACCAGCGCCGCAAAGTTGTCCAAATTGATGTCGTAGTAATCAGGGGTGCGGCGTGGATGTTGATAATTGGCATGGCCCAGCTCCGGGCTGCGCCCCTGCCCAAAGGCCGGCACATACATGCCGTCGTAATCCACCAGCCGAAATTGGCCGTCCGGCAAACACATCACATTGCCATGTTGAAGGTCGCCATGTGCAATTTGGTGGGCCCGCAAATCCTTCATCATCGCGCACCACTGCTCGGCCAGCCGGAGCATGGTTTCCGGCTCCTGCACATGGTCCTCAATATACATGTGCATCGGCGTGCCGGACACCCAGTCCATCTTCACAATGGGATACCACTCATTCCGCAGCCGGATGCCGCGCAATTGAAATTCAAAACCCACCAGCCACGGCAGGGTGACTGCCTGCAAATGCCGCGTGAGCAGATTGTAACGCACCTGCTGATTGGCCACCTGCCGCACAAAACAACGGATGGCATAATGCTTGCCGTTGACCGTCGTCAGTTCATAAACGCTGGCAAAGTTTCCGGACATCACCCGCGGCATGCCCAGCATGTCCATCGCCACCGTGGCGGTCTTCAGTTCTTCCTCTTGAAAACACACCTGCGGGTTTTGAATGGCATCCTGATAATCAGTATGGGAGGGCCAGTTCATGAGACCATTGTTTTCAAGATTCACCTTCCCAGCGGATGACCACCAACGTCATGTCATCGTTGCGCACCCCTTGATCCTTGCGCAACCGCTCCGTTAAAACTGCAAATTCCTCCTCCGTTTGCAGGGCCAGCAGCTCCTGCCACGGCTTTTCCCCCGCTTCGTGCCGCTCTAAAAACCACTTCGCCAGCGCATCGGTGGCCAGAAAAAACCGGTCCCCCTGCTTCACCCCCCCCGCCGCCGCCCGAATGTCCCGCAACGCCGAATAATTGTGATTCTCATTGCTCGCCAGCAAGATGGGCCGGCTGCTGAACTCAGTGCTCCGTGCCACAGGAAAAGTCGCAATCATCTGGTCATCCCGCACCTGGAAAAGATTGCTGTCGCCCACTGCAAAAGCGTGCCATTTCAACTCCTCCCCCTGCAAGGTGCGCCCAATGATTTTTTCCCACACCGTTCCATGGGTTCCAAACTCCAAGGCCAGAAAAGTGGCAAAAGCCCCGTTTTCCGCCTTCTCTTGGCAATACCAGGGCAGGCTGGCCCAATCAATACCCCGCCGCCACTCATCTTGCAGCGGCAACAACCACAGCATCATGGCATCCTCGCTCGGCGGCATTCCAAAGGGCGGCTCGGTGATGTACGCCTTCACCAGACTTTGCGCCCAGCGGTCACTGAACGCCGATTCGGTCGCGCCGTCGGCAATCGCAAACCGCAGGGCGCCCAATTCGTAAGCAAAAGCGTCATCGCATTCCTCAATGGAATATCCCTGCTTGGGCAGGCGAAAAGCGGTGACGATGGGAACCACGAGCCGGCTGGGGATTAGCGCAGGTTGCTGCCGCGGGTGCCAATATCCAGGAAGCGTATCAATTCCACCAAATCTGCATTAAACGCAAACCCCCGCGCTTCCGGACCCAAATTGAATCCCTCTGCAAGGGCCAGCTCCCGCATGCTGGCCGGCAGCACACTGGAAATTGAAAAGAGGGTCTTGGCAAACTCATCCGGCAGGTCTGCATCGGTTTCGGGAAAAATAATCGGCTGCACCGGCTGGCTGGAAATGTGGCAGTTCAACAACAGCACATTGCCATCATCCGTCGCCAGACTCGTCAACTCCTGTGCCTGCGGCACCGGTCCGCTGTCGGTCGCCTCGCCGTCGCTGATGTTGATCACAATTGGCGGATAAGAGGCCATGTGGCGGCTCACCCACTCCCGCAAAATCTTGCAGGCCATGTTCAACGCCGTGCCCATTGGCGTGATGCCTTTGGCCACCGGCTCAAACCAAATTGGAAACTTCACCTTCTGCTCAATGATGCCGCCGCTGCCGTCATCCACCTTCCTTACCCGCTCCTCGATGCGCGCCGGAGAGCTGGCCACCTCGCTCAAAGGCACCAAATCCCGTCCTGCCAACGGCCCGCTAAAGGCCGGCGCCACGGTGGCCCCGTAGCCAATCACGCACACCTCATAAAAATTCCGCACACCATCCCCCCGCGCGCATTTAATGATCAGATTGTGCAGCAGGCGGTTGATGGCGTCGGCCACACTGTCGCACTTGCGCTTGTTCTCACTGCCCGCAATCGGCTCCACCATGGACCCAGATTGGTCAATAAGAAACATGAACACGCTGGGATTGGCACGACTGATTTCGGCTGAATAAGGCATACCGTTTGGCTTGTTTTTGACTTCAGCTTGCTAGCTACCTGCTCCGCGCCAAGGCGCTGCTGCATACCGCCACACATCGCCTGGTTGTCCATTAAATAGCAGCCTTCCACGTAAAAAGCAATTAGAGTTTTGCCCATTTTCCCCCGCTGCCCGCACTGGATTGCAGCGACCGTGGTGACCTTGACAAATGGGGAAGCATGCGCCATAAGGAAGGCTCCTTAGGCTTCCCTTCGGCCTTCAAGGCCGGAGCATCCTGCGAAGCCGGTTAGGGGGCTGGGAGGCCCCCTTCCTTTTTTTCGGGCTCCATGCTTCCAAAGTGGTCTTCCTCAACAGCGCAAAGCATTGCCAACCGGTGATTATCTGCGTTGTCGGCGATGCCATTCTGTATTAGCTTTAGAGGTTCAGGGTTATGAGCAAAGTTCCTGAGCGGAAAGATTCGGGTGAGCGCCACGGTTCTCATTGTCTGCTAAAGGTGGTGGAGGAGGCCATGCAGAAGGACCCCACCATTGAAGCAGTCAAGGTTAACCGCACGGATAATACAATGGCGGTGGCTGCGTTGGGCCGGGCGCCCGGCGAGTCAGTGGGGCGGCATCTCACTGAGCAAGTAAAAGGGCTGCAGGGGCGGCAGGGTGAGCCTTGTTGTTTGTTGCAGCAAGAGACGGCCGATTGCCGGCAATGCCCGGAGTCCTCGCACGAATTGCCCCCGCATCTGAAGATGGAACGGGATGCGGAGGGTTTGGTGATTTCCCGTGTGACCTGCCCCACTGCGCCGCGTTTTTGGCGATGGCGTCAGTGGCCTTTGCCCCGGCTGGTGGCGCGCGAGCTGGAATTTGGGGAGGAGCTGGACGAGTCGGAATGGCGCTGGCAGATGGTGGCGGCCATCGTCTGTGGCCTCCTGGCGTTGGGGGCTTATCTGACCACCAGCCTGGGCCTGGCCGGCATCTACAGTCAGGCGGTGGGTGTGCTGCTTTATTTGGGGGCTTATATTGCGGGGTCATGGTTCAATGCCCATGAGGTTTGGGAGCGTTTGCAAAAAGGGGTGCTCGATGTTCATTTTTTGATGTTGGCAGTGGCCGTGGGCAGCGCGGCCATCGGCCATTGGGGCGAAGGGGCAACGCTGTTGTTTTTGTTCTCTTTTTCAGGGGCTTTGGAGCACTACGCCTTGGGGCGCACCCAGCGTGAGATTCGCAGTCTATTCCGCAGCGCGCCCAAAACGGCGGTGGTGTTGGACGAGCAGGGGCACGAACACCCCACACCGGTGGAGCAGTTGCGCCCGGGCCAGCGCTTGCTCATCAAGCCGGGGGAAATGTTTCCCGTGGACGCCGAGGTGCTTAAGGGCGGAACAGCCGCCGATGAATCGAACCTTACCGGCGAGGCCACGCCAGTGCCAAAGGCGGTGGGCGATACAGTTTTGGGGGGAACCATGAACCTATGGGGCGGTGTGGAGGTTTCCGTTTTACGGCCTGCCAGCCAGAGCGCGCTGCAAAAAATCATCGAGTTGATTCAGCAGGCGCAACACTTGAAGGCGCCGTCGCAGCGGTTCACCGATCGTTTTGGCACCGGTTACACCTATGGTGTGTTGGTGCTGTGCCTGGTCATGTTTTTTGTCTGGTGGCTGGGATTTGGGCTTCCACCTTTCCGATCAGATGGGGAGGTTCGAAGTGCGTTTTATCGTGCCATGACTTTGCTGGTGGTGGCGTCGCCTTGCGCATTGGTGCTTTCCATTCCTTCGGCGGTGCTTGCTGCCATTGCGTGGGCTGCACGGCGTGGCATCCTCTTCCGCGGTGGGGCGGCAGTGGAAAACCTGGCGGGCATTCAAGTGGTCGCCCTCGACAAAACCGGCACTTTGACCACCGGCGAATTGCGCGTGGACCGTGTGGAAAGTTTCCCGCCCGGACACGAAAGGGAGATTACGCAACTGGCTTATTCATTGGAACGCTTGTCCCACCACCCGCTGGCACGTGCCATCACCGCGCATGGCAAAAGGCTTCAGCTTCAACCCTTGGAGCTTCAAGACTTCACCTCGCATACAGGCTTGGGACTGCAGGCGCGGCTTAATGGCGCGGAAGTCCGCTTGGGCCGCCGGGAATGGCTGGCTGATGGCCCGGCGGGGTCCATCATCGCCAACGTCCCACCAACCGACAGCAGCCATTCCGAGGTCTGGGTCGGACGGGATGGTTTGGTGGGACGCATCTTGCTGCGTGACGACATTCGCCCGGCCGCGCGCGATGTCATCCGCCAATTACGTGCCGAGGGCCTGCAGACAGTGGTCTTGACGGGTGACCGCCGTTCGGCTGCCCGGCAATTACAGGAGGAGCTGGAGTTGGACGATGTGCGCGCTGAACTCAAGCCTGATGAAAAAGTGACTGCCATCGTGGAATTGACCCGCCAAGGCCGCCGCGTGGCCATGGTGGGTGACGGCGTCAATGACGCCCCAAGCCTCGCCGCAGCAGATGTGGGCGTGGCCATGGGAGCGCGTGGTTCTGATGCCGCCTTGGAGCAGGCCGAAGTGGTATTGATGCACGACCGCCTTGAGAATTTCCACACCGCCTATCAACTCAGCCGCCGCGCCCGCCAAGTCATTCGCCAAAACCTTTTCATTTCTTTGGGCACCGTCGTGGTGTTGGTTACTTGTGCGATTCTCGGCGCCATTCCTTTAACCGTCGGCGTGGTGGGACACGAGGGAAGCACGGTAATCGTGGTGCTCAACAGTTTGCGGCTTCTCCTTCACCGGCAACGTCCTTCCCCGGTCTCCGCTGACAGCAATAGCAGCAAGGGATGAGTCATAATGGCACGCCAAGCTGCCTACTATTGCACAGTGCGGCAAAATTTGAACTTTTGGAAATTTTTAGCCAGAGCCAGCAGCTTGGCTCTCAAGGAAGGGAAAGAGAAGACTGACGGGGAAAAGAAAAAGAACAAAATGGCGCGGCACCCAAGCAAATCCTTATCTCAATGGCCGAGAGTCAAGGCTGGCTTGTGCCGGCCTGCAGGCGCGGGGCCGCCAGGCAGCGCCCACGCAATTCCCTGTCAGTCAATGTGATGCAAATTCAGCGGGGGCGGCAAACGATCCTGCAATTCCAACCGCCGCAGCTCGCGATACAGCAAAACGGCAGGCGGGACGAGGAACTTTTGAATGCCACCACTGAAAACGGGCGTTGACCGCCGGTTCATGCTCTTGCGTTGGTTTCTCGTTTTCATAGGGCATCTCTGGTTAAAGGTTTCTGTTCAACTTATCGTCATGTTTACTTGCTTCATTTAGGAGAATAAGCTTGGAGCGTGCCAAAATCATTTGCGAGGGAATCTCGATGTTATTTTTCTTCTGTCCGCTCCTCCAATCCGGTGCTATCGTCCCATGCAGGGATGATGAAAGACTGGATTATCAACTACTTGCGCGCTCAACAGGCGGCGCTGGCCTCCATCCCGCCCGAAGCTGTGGCCGATTTGATTGAGCTTTTGCGAAAAGCATGGGCAGACGGGCGGCAAATTTTCGCCTTTGGCAACGGCGGCAGCGCGGCAAATTGTTCTCATTTTGCCACGGACTTGGGCAAGGGGGCATCGGACAAGCTTAATCGGCGTTTCCGCATCCTTTCATTGACCGACAATGTAAGCTGGCTGACCGCCCTGGGTAATGATTATGCCTATGAAGATGTCTTTGTCCGCCAACTGCAAAACTACGCACAACCCGGGGACGTGGTCATTGGGGTGAGCGTCAGCGGCAGCTCCCCCAATTGCGTCAAGGCGTTGACTTGGGCAAAGGAACATGGTTGCCACACCGTGGCATTGGTTGGTGCAAAACGCGGTGCCATGGCCGAGGTGGCCGAGCGCGTCATTGTCATTGCCGATACCCACTATGGCCGCGTTGAAGACGCGCAAATGGGCATCCTCCACATGCTCTGCTACGCCTTTATCGAAAATCCCGGGGATGCCTCAATTTAGAGCTTTGCGGCTTGAAACACTTGGAATTGCAGGCTGGGGAGGGAGTTGCGAACCCTTAAATCGCCGTTAAATTGATTCCCGCTCATGTTTAGCAGAATTTTGCGGTTAATATGGTGGAGCAGCCTGTTGGCAGGTGTGTTGTCGCATCCGGCGGTTTTGGCCGGCGCTGAAGGCGAAGTGGCCAATCTTTCTGCCAAGGTGTTTGCGCAGCGCGCTTCCGAGGCTGGCGTGGTGATTCTGGATGTGCGCACAGAGCGTGAGCTCAAGAGCGGACGCATTGAAAAAGCGGTGCATCTGGACATCTCAGCTCCGGATTTCGAAGCACGGCTGCAGCAGTTGGACCGCAAGGCCGTTTACCTGGTGTACTGCGCTTCAGGGGTGCGCAGCACCCGGGCCTGCCAAAAAATGAAGGCACTGGGGTTTGAACATGTGTTCAACTTGGACCGTGGCCTTTTGGCGTGGCGGGCGGCGGGATTGCCGGTGGTGAAGTGACATCGGCTGCTTGACAGCTTTCGGCCTTGTGGTCAAGATGCTCTCGGATTGGCCAAATGATTCCTGAGTAAAGTATGTCGCTCAAGTCCCATGCCTTTGGGGAGGCATGGGCGAAGTTGTGCAGCGGGCTCAGGCGTTCAGGCGGCCAGCCGTAGTGTGTTATGGCCAGCGGAAAAGTTAAATGGTTCAACAGCCACAAAGGCTATGGTTTCATCGAAAATGAAGGGGGCCCGGACATTTTCGTGCACCATACCGCCATCCTGGGAACAGGCTACAAAGAATTGATGCCGGGCGAAGTGGTGAACTTTGAGCTTGTGCCCAGCGAAAAAGGCCCCAAAGCCATCAACGTCCAACGTCAGGACCCTGGTGCCCGGGCCTGAAATTTCCTCTTCGGCGCTTTCATTTCCCACTGGCGCACGAGGGCAAGACGATTACATTGCCTGACTGCATGGATGGGTCAGGCAACATCGTGCGTCATTTGTATGTGCATGTGCCGTTCTGCGCGCGCAAGTGCGAGTACTGCGCCTTTTACTCGGCGCCAGGCACGGGGGATCAAATCAACCGATACGTGCGCGCCTTGCTGCGCGAGCTGGAATTGGTGGCGGAGCGGTTGCGTCCGGAAACAATCTTTTTCGGTGGGGGCACCCCCTCGCTCTTGACCGTCCAGCAGTGGGAGCAAATCGGCCGCTGTCTGGAACGCTTGAAGCTCTTGGGTGCTGCAGAATGGACGATAGAATGCAACCCTGCCACCGTTTCGCCCGACAAGGCCCGCCTCTGGCGTGAGCTCGGCGTCAATCGCATCTCCCTGGGCGTCCAATCGTTGGAGGAGGATTTACTAGACCGGCTGGGGCGCGTGCACAGCCGCGAGATGGTGTATAAAACTTATGAGCTGTTGCGGCGGGCGGGGTTTGACAACGTCAACCTCGATTTGATGTTCGCCATTCCCGGCCAGACAATGGACATCTGGCGTAAAACTTTGCGCGAAGCGCTGGCGATGGGCAGCGAGCACTTGAGCTGCTACGAAGTGACTTACGAGGAGGACACCCCGCTTTTCGAGCAAATGCGCGCCGGGGCTTTTGACGTGGACGAAGACCTGGCCGATGCCATGTATCAAGAATTGTGCGAGGCGGCGCAGGAAGGTGGCCTTCGCCAGTATGAGGTCTCCAATTTTGCGCGGGACTATTCCCGTGGCAGCGGACGCCTGCCCTCTCATGCCTGCCGCCACAATGTCAATTATTGGCGCGGCGGACCTTTCTTCGGACTGGGTCCCAGCGCCTCAGAGTTTGTGGATGGCGTGCGCACCAAGAATTGGAGCAACACCACCCTCTATTGCGAGATGTTGGAAAGCGGGCGGCGCGCCATCGAATCGCGGGATGTCCTCACGCCGTTGAAGCGTGCGGGCGAGCTGGCCGGTGTGGGATTGCGCATGAATGTGGGATGGGACTTTGATGAGTTCCAAGCGGTCACCGGTTTTGATTTGCGCTCGGAATGGGCCGGGGAAATGGCGGCCCTCGTTGCGTGCGGTCATGCGATTCGGGATGCACGAGGATTCCGCCTGACACCACTGGGGTTGCGCTTTGCAGATGCCGCCGCGGAGCGGTTTTTGCGGTGATTTGGTGTCCGCCGGATAACCCTCGTGTCACTCATTTGTCACATTTCACTGCTTAACGTTTGCGCGGCCATCGGCTTAAGATGGGCATGCAATTGACCTCGCACGGCCTGCATGGGCGACACTATGAAACCGGATCGGCTTTACAAACGTTGGCGCAAAAGCGTGGATGGGTGGTGGGATGAATTGGGCCGGGAATGGCGCCAATGCCGGCGTAGTGGTGAAGTCGAGGCCATTCACCGCTTGCGTGTGGTCATGCGCCGGTTGCGCGTGGGCTTGCGCCTGGGCAACCCCTTGTTGGGCAAGGAGCGGGTTGCAAAGTTTCGCAAGTGGTCCCAAAAAATTTCCCTGGCCTTGGGCCCTGTGCGCGATGTGGATGTGACGCTGGAATGGCTGGCGCAACAACGCGGACAGGAAAAGCCGGTTGAAATTCTCCAGACACAGCGTGCACGTTTGTGGCAGCAGGCTCGGCGCAAAATGGGACGGCTGGTGCGTGTTCCCTGCGATTGGGATGATGCCAAACATCCCGCGGCGCATGTCCGGAAAAAACTTGCACGCCGTTTTCAGCGCATAATCCATGAAGATTGCCGGCAAATCCTTGAGTTCCATTCGCCATTGGACACACACGACGTTGAGCATTGGCATGAACTGCGACGCGATCTACGGCGCATCCGCTATTTGCGCGAAATCATCCTCACGCCGAAAGAGGCCCGGCATGATGTTTTGTTGAAGGAGCTTCTGCACTTGCAGGAATTGCTTGGCAATGCACAAAACTGCGTGGCGGCCATGACCGTTTTGCAGAAATTGCCAACCGAAACTCAGGCAGCGCCATTGATAAAGCAGCTGGAAGGCCAGCGCCGCCGCTGGCTTGCCGAGGCCCGCAAAGCCTTGGTTGCTTTTCAGAAAAGCCGCGAATTGCGCGCGTTTGCCAAGGACACAGCCGCTTAGCCCGCCTTTGCTTGTCTCAACGCCGCCGCTTCAAGGATGCTGCCGCAACCATTCGCGGATGGCGGCGGCCTGCGGATGCTGAGGCTGCAATTCCAGCAGCCGCTGGTAATGCACGCGCGCCTTGGGCACGTCGTGCAATTCCTGCAGATAAATATTCGCCACAAACATGCGGCCGTTAACCTCCTGCGGTTGCGCTTGGTAAAACCGCTCAAACTCTTCCACTGCATCCGCCGCAAATCCCGCCTGATGCAACGCCAGCGCAAAATTGAAGCGTGTGCCTGCGGCATCGGGCTGCAACACCAGCGCTTGCTCGTAAGCCGCCAGAGCGCGGGGCAAATCTTTATTCTCCAGCGCCGCCCTCCCCAAGAACACGTGAGCCTCAAAAAAAGCCGGGTCCGCTTTGACGGCGGCTTCATAATGTTTTTGCGCCTCCGCCCATTGCTGTTCCTTCCGGGCCGCTTCACCGGCTTGGAAATGCGTCATGGCTTTGGCGCGGTCGCCCGCCTCCGGTTTGGGTGGCCGTGTATAAGTATAACGGCGCATCGCCGGGGCGGGAGGATCAGTGGGTGACGCCACGGGTTGTGGTGCCTGAGCGGTGACGGTCGGCGCGGCGGGAGCGGGCGCAGCCGACCGCACCACGAGGGACGTGGAAACTGCCGTAGTGGGCTGCCGCGACGTAACAACCATTTGCGGCGCGGCGTTGGACGGCGCGACAAGGCGATTGGTGGTGGGGGGCGCCGGGGCTGGTGGAGGTGCTGCGGGCGGCGTAACAACTGTGGCCGCAGCATTGGTGACGGCCGCTGCTGCAGCCTGCAACTCCGCTTCCAAACTTCGTGCTACTTGGAACACTTGCGCCCTGAATGGCGGCTCCGGCGAAAAACTCAAATAACGTTGATAAAGCTTCAAGGCCATCGGTTTATTGTTCAAATGAGTGTGGTATAAAATGGCCAGATTCAACGTTGCCGGACGGTGTTGCGGTGCCATCTGCAAAAGGTTTTGCAACGTCGCTGCCGCATCATGTGGACGATTCCGCAGCCATTGCGCCACCGCCAATCCGTTCAACGCCTCCACCTGCGCGCCCCGCACCGCCAAATAACTTTTGAACAACCGCTCCGCTTCCTCGGCCTTGCCCGCGCGTACCAGCGCAATGGCGTGCATCAACTGGTTTTCCGGATTTTTTGCATCCAACACCGCCGCGCTGGCAAAATGCACCGCCGCATCTGCCGGGCGGTTCAACTCCAGACACAAACACCCCAAATTCCAACGCGCCGCCGCCAGATTGGGATTCAACGCAATGGCCTTTCGGTAGGCGGTGTCTGCGCCGTCCGGAAAACCGGAGTGATGTTGCGCAAACCCCAGATGATTCCACGCCAGCGCATTGTTGGGCAGCAGAGCCGTGGCCTTCTGCAACGGCTTGATGGCCTCGTGATATTGGGACTCCCGCAACAGCCGGTCGCCCTCCAACAATTCTTTTACACCGGCAGGGGAGCAACTGGCCGCCACCGCCGCGACCAGCGCCCACCAAAGCCGGCGGACGCGCTGTGCTGCACCCCGCTTTTTGGTGGTGACCATCAACGTTGGTGGTACCACCGGCACCGCCATGTGTCAAGAAACCCAGCCCGCAAAGACATACCCATTTCTGTTTATATATTGATTGGACCTTTTTGTTTTTTGGTGGTGAGGGTTGCGGGGGGTGGTACCATCGCCCGCGCTGTGTGCTTGGGTGGGGTGTGCTCTGAAGAGTTGCAAGTGCATGGCGCAGTCGTGGGTTCCCCTCAAAGGAGGGGAACTTTTGAGACGTTGGTGTTATGGGTCATGGCAGTTTGAAATGGTATGTCCATTGCGTCTTTTGGGTGCTGTGGGCGGTGGGATTCGTGGCGCCGGTGGTGTCCGCGCAGCCCGCCACTTCTGCACCAGCGCCCGCGCGTGTGGTGATGGTGCATCACCCGGAAGCCACCCGTCATCTGCAGCCCCAACCGACAACCTTGCAAGGTATGGTGGAAGAGGGGTTGCAGCGCTGGACGGCTCAGCCGGACACCCCCGCAGCCTGGCGCAGTTTAATGTCCACCCAAACCATCGTTGGCATCAAAGTGTACGCCACACCGGGCCGGCTCAGCGGCACGCGGCCGGAGGTGGTGGCGGCGCTGGCGCGGAGTCTGATTCAGGCCGGCTGGGCACCGTCGCAAATCATTGTGTGGGACAAAAGCCGCGAGGCTCTATTGCGTTCCGGTTTTGGAGAGCTGGCCGCCAGTCTGGGGGTGCGCGTGGAAGCGGTGAGCGATTCCGGTTACGACCCGGCGCGCTATTACGAGCGCCCATTGGTGGGACAACTGGTCTATGGAGACTTGGAATTTGGCCGCAGCGAACCCGGTGTGGGACGCCGCTCTTACGTGGCTCGCTTGGTGACGCAGAAAATCCAGAAGCACATCGTGGTGACGCCCTTGTTGAATCATAATCAAGTCGAGGTTACAGGGCACTTGTACAGCCTGTCGCTCGGAGGCGTGGACAACACACGCCGCTTCGAAACCAGCGAGACCACATTGATGGAGGCCGTGCCGGAGATCATGGCCATGGATTGTTTTTATGACCGGCTGATTTTGTGCGTGACCGATGCGCTTATTGCACAGTACGAGGGACAAACGCGGAGTTTATTGCATTACTCGGTGGTCATGAATGAGCTTTGGTTCAGCCGCGATCCAGTGGCGCTGGATGTCTTGGGGCGCGACAACCTCCAGCGTTTGCGCGGCGCGGCCAAATCGGTCCAGCCCAAGGTTCGCAATGAGCTCTTTGCCAATGCCGCCTTGTTGGAATTGGGAGTGGCTGATGTATCCCGCATTCGCATCGAGCGTGCATCAGTTTCAGGCCATGCACAATAAAGGCAGGGACCGGCTGATGCGGGAATCCTCCTTCCGTCTCTGTGGATTCAGTCTGGTCTCACGGCTGCCTGGCGCCGACTGTCAACGCACAAATCCTTTGCCTTTTTCAACAAGGTTGGACACTCTCCTTGAGCGATGAAACCTGTATTGGGCCGTGGATTGGATGCGTTGCTGGGCAAGAGCAGCCCGCCAGCCAAGCCGTCGCCGCCAGCCTCCGGTGGGGCCGGTGCACCGATAGCGCCTGCTCCCGCGTCTCCGCCCCCTTCGGCAGCAGAGGCACGCGAGCGCGTGTTGCAGGTGGCTGTCCAGCGGATTCATCCCTGCCCTTTGCAGCCCCGCAAAGAATTCCCGGAAGAATCCCTGCGTGAACTGGCCGACTCCATCAAGGCCCAGGGCATCATTCAACCGTTGATCGTGCGGGAGCGAGGCGACGGTTTCCAGCTCATCGCCGGCGAGCGGCGGCTTAGAGCTGCAAAGCTGGCGGGCCTGAACACTGTGCCGGTGGTGGTGCGCCAGGCCGATGATCGCACCGTCCTGGAAATGATGTTGGTCGAAAACCTCCAAAGGGAAAACCTCAACCCGATGGAAGAGGCCCTGGGTTATGCCGAATTGATGAATCAGTTCCAATTAACTCAGGAAGAGGCTGCCGCCAAGGTGGGGCGCAGCCGGGCCGCAGTGGCCAACGCGGTGCGCTTGTTGAAATTACCGCCCGAAGTCCAGCAATGGCTCCGCGAGGGTAAGCTGAGTGTAGGCCACGCCAAGGTGCTTCTGAGTTTGTTATCCCCTGAGCAGCAGCGCCTTGCAGCGGAGAAGTCCCTCAAGGAGGGTCTGAGCGTCCGGCAACTCGAAGAATTGGCAGCCCTGTGGCAAACCCAACCTGCGCCCAAAGGACGCCCCGCAGCCCCTGCCGCCGCCGCGCCGGCGCGGGATGTGCATATTGTGGACTTGGAACAGCGCCTGCAGGAACGCTTTGGCACCCGCGTGACGCTACGCTATCGCAAGGGCAAGGGCTCGGTCGAAATCCGCTTTTACAGCGACGCCGAATTGGAACGAATCCTTGACATTAGCGGCGTAAAAATGGACTAATTACGGGCTTTACGGATAAAATAAACTTATTGTTAAAGTCATGAGCCAGATGTTGGATACTGCAGAGTTTCGGAGCGAGTGCGCCCGCCGGTTGGAGACCGCCGCAGCCCAAGTGCCGTCTTTGAGTGCGTTTGTGGGGCTGGACGGTTTCGTGGACGAAATCATCCACGTGGTGGACAAGCGTGAAAATGCTGAAAAATTTGACCGGATGAGCCGCATGGCCCAGTTGGGCGAGCGCATCATCGCCGCGGCCGGCCGCAGCACCAACATCGAGCTGGTCCGCAAAATGACCAAGCTGGGCGGCAACGGTCCCATCATGGCCAATGCGCTGGCCGCTTTCGGCATCCAGGTGTCCTATGTCGGCGCGCTTGGCTGGCCGGAGCTGCATCCGGTGTTCAAGGAATTTGCCCAACGCGCCGAAGTGGTCACCATCGGTGAGCCCGGCTACACCGACGCCTTGGAATTTGACGACGGCAAACTGATGTTTGGCAAACTCACCCAGTTGGCAGAAATCAACTGGCCCAACCTCACCGCCCGTTACGGCAAGGACAAGTTTGCCCAGCGGTTTCATCGGGCTTCGTTGGTGGGCTTTGTCAACTGGACCATGCTCCCCTACATGAGCGACATCTGGACCGCCATTTTGAAGGAGCTCTGCCCGGCGGTCACCGGTCCCCGGCGCTTCATGTTTTTTGATTTGTGCGACCCCGAAAAACGTTCCAACACGGACATCGCGCGCGCTTTGGAATTGATTGCGGCTTTCAACAAATACTTCAGCGTCATCCTCGGGCTCAACGAGAAAGAAGCCTTTGAAGTGGCCCGCGTGCTCGGGCTGTCCACGCAAGCCCATACGCCGGAAGGCTTGGCGGCACTGGCCTTGGACATCAACCGTCGCGTGCCGGTGGATACCGTGCTCGTGCACCCCACCGCCTACGCTTTGGCCTGCACCAATGGCGAAGTCGCCATGGTCAAAGGCCCCTACACCGAAAAACCTTTCATCACCACAGGTGCCGGTGACCACTTCAACTCCGGCTTCTGCCTGGGCAAGTTGCTCGGACTGGATAACGCCACCAGTCTGTGCTGCGGTGTCTCCACCAGCGGCTTTTATGTCCGCACCGCCAAAAGTCCGGCGGTGACTGATTTGGTGAAGTTGATGCGCCAGTGGCCGTCGTCTTAGCCGACGGCCGCGGGGCCCCCGCTGACATGGTCTTGGAAGTCGTTCAATATGGCCATCCGGTGCTGCGCCAAAAAGGCGCGCGCATCGAACAGATTACGCCGGAAATCCAGCGCCTGGTGGGCGACATGCTCGAGACCATGTACGAGTACGAGGGCGTGGGCTTGGCGGCGCAACAGGTGGGGCACGCCCTGCAATTGACCGTGGTGGATGTCCGCGCAGCCACCGACCGCCCCTCCACCCTCGAAATCAACGGACAGCCGGCCGCGTTGGAACAGCACATGCCAATGGTCCTCATCAATCCGGTCGTCACCCCCTTGGGCGCGCCCGAGACCGGACCCGAAGGTTGCCTCAGTTTCCCGGAAATTTACGGAGACATCACCCGTCCCGGTTCGGTGGAGGTCGAGGCGATTAATCATGAAGGACAGCCGCTCAAGTTTCGCTGCAGCGGTCTCCTGGCCCGCGCCATCCAACACGAGGTGGACCACCTCAACGGCATCCTTTTCATTGACCGGATGGACTGGAAAACACGGGAAAATTTGCAGGCCGAACTCGAGCAGTTGCGTGCCGCCACCCAGGCCGCTCTGGCACGCAAGAAAAAATAACCGCCCGCCGCCGGATTATTCATGGCAGACCGGCTGGGCGGGCGGAAGTTTCCAGTTTGGAAGGAGTTACGCTGAGCTTCGACTTATTTCAGCTTTTCCAAAGTCGCCTTGATGGCCGCGAAGTTGGGCAAATCCTTCACTGTCGGCGTCTGCTCGCTGTACTGGACGATGCCATTCTTATCAATGACAAAAGCGGCCCGCGCCGAAACGGAACCCAATCCGATCAAGTCCGGCAGCAACACACCGTAAGCCTCGGCGGTTTTTTTATTCAGATCGCTCGCCAAAGTGATGCTGATTTTCTCCTTTTGCGCCCATGCCTCCTGCGCAAAGGGACTGTCCACGCTGATGCCGATGACATCGGCGTTCAGGTTTTGATACGCATTCAGGCCGGCGGTCACATCACACATTTCCTGTGTGCATACGCCGGTGAAGGCGAGCGGGAAAAACAGCAAAACGGTGTTCTTCACACCAAAATTTTTGCTGAGCGTGACATCCGCCAGACCGGCGGCGGTTTTGGTCTTCAAGGTGAAGTCCGGTGCTTTGGAACCAACAGGGATGGCCATAAGTCAGTTATTGATTTGAGGTTTTAGTTTTAAGTTTTCAGTGTTGCGTTGAAAATTTTTTATGACTGCGCCCGCTTTGCAGGTGTGAAGCCCAGCTCTTTCACCGCCGCCAACACCTCGGCGGCATGTTCGGCCGGCTTGACCTCCCGCCATACCCGGCGAATGACGCCATCAGGGCCAATAAGAAAAGTCACCCGGTGCGTCCCTTCATACTCGCGCCCCATGAATTTCTTTTTGCCCCAGACGCCGTAAGCCTTCACGATTTGTTTGTTTTCATCGGCAAGCAGCGTGAAGGGCAGTTCATACTTGCGCGCAAACTTGGCGTGACTCTCCACAGGATCTGTGCTCACCCCCAAAACCACCACCCCGGCTTTTTGCAACGCCTGGTGTTCATCGCGGAAGGCGCAGGCTTCCTTCGTGCAACCGGGTGTGTCGTCCTTGGGGTAGAAATATAGGACCACCACCTGCCCGCGAAATTGAGACAGGCTGACTTCTCGATTCTGCTGGTCTCGCGCGGTAAAATCCGGCGCCACCGTGCCCTCTTCAACTGCACCCGCCAAGGATTTGGACTTGCCCATTTTTCTTCGTGGCCCGACGGCCGGTCATCGGCCGCCAGCATGCTCTTGAAAGTAGCCTCTGGTTCTGGAATCGCAACTCTGCAAGCTTCAACGCCGCCGTTTTACGCCAGCCATTCTTTCAACCGGGCAAGCGAAGCCTTGAATTGCGCCATCATTTCCTGTTGGTTGCCCATCGGATACTCAAAGTGCATCGAGATCGGACCCGCAAACGCCGAGGCCTTCAGTTGTGAAAAAAACGCCCGCGAAATCATGCCCTCCCCCAACGCGCACCACTGCGGCCGCCATGTATTGTTGTTCTGTTTGGCCCAGAAGAAATCCTTCACGTAAACCGCATGAAAACGGAACTCCAACAGTTTGGCCTGCACCGGCCACGATGTCCCCCCCTCCACGGTGGCGTGGCCAATGTCAAAATGCACGCCCATCACCTTCGCATCGATGCCCTCCATCAACAAATGCAAATCCCACAACGGCCCGCCCACGTAGCCACCTCCGGAATGGTTCTGATAGCCCGCCTGGATTCCAATTTCCCGGCAGAGCGCCGCCAATTCCCGGAAGCGCGGTTTGATTTCGGCCAACTGCTCCGCAATCGGCCGCTGCATGTCATACCGGTAATAGGCCATGCGAAACCGCTGCACACCCGCCCGCTTCAACACCCGCAGAACCTTCTCATTCAGCGGATTCACCTCCCGCACGTCCGTGGTGGCAATGTAAATATCCTTGCCGACCCGGCGCAGAGCCTCCAACAACTTGGGCAAATCCTCCTCAATTTTCTCCGGCGTAACTTGGCCTCCCTTGCGGATGGGGCATTCAATCCCGTCCCAACCCACCTCCGCCACCAAGTCCGCCGTTGCTTGAGGGCTCAATTGTTGAAAGGCCTTGGAAAAAACCACAATGGGCCGCCGGGGCGCAGGTGCGTCGGCGCCGAAAAGGGTCCTTGAAGGAATGGCCAACGCGGAGGTACCCGCAGCCGCCAGATAAAAAAACGAACGACGATTCATCGGCCCTTGGGAGCTGTAGTTCATGAGGGCAACTTACGCCAAAACTCGCCCGCAGGAAAGACGGATGTTGGAGGCCAAACACGTGGCTGTATGGGCCTGCATGCCGGCCTCGAAAACGCTTGGCACAAAGGGCCTGTGGTTTAGACTTGGCCCATGCGTCCGCTCGGTGCCTTGGTGCTTTACATCGGCGGGGTCATTGTGGGAGGGGCTTTGCTCGCCCCGTGGGTCCACGCCGCCGTGCAGGTTTTGGCCGAGAATGGGACAGCGTTTCAAAAACTTTCCCAACAACCCTTCAGTCGCTACCTGACGCGCTGTTTTCTTATTTTGGCGCTTCTGGGCATCTGGCCGCTGGCGCGCGCATTTAACATTCGGAGCTGGCGGGATTTGGGATGGGTTTCGCCACGCAATCAGGGGCGGAATCTGGGCTGGGGCCTTGCTCTTGGTTTCCTCAGCCTTGCATTGGCCGTGGCCTTGGGACTCCTTTTTGGGGGACGGGTCTGGGACACCGAACGGACCACCCCCCAAATCCTGCGCCATCTCCTTAATGCCACCACTGCGGCCGTAATCGTCAGCCTTTTGGAAGAGACTCTTTTTCGAGGTGCCGTTTTCGGGGCGTTGCGTCGGGCATATTCGGTGAATGTGGCATTGGTCGTCAGCAGCGGTATCTTTGCGCTCGTTCACTTTTTTGCCAGAGTGCATTGGAATGAACCGGTGACGTGGGATTCGGGATTGAGGGCTTTGCCGCAACTGTTCAGTGGCTTTACGCAACTCGAACAATTAATCCCCGGTTTTTTCAATTTGGCGCTGGCGGGATGGATATTGGCCTTGCTCTACCATAAGACGGGAACCTTGTATGCATCGGTGGGATTACATGCAGGGTGGATATTTTGGTTGAAGACAGCCGGTTTTTTTACGCGGCTGCCTGAAGGTGGGGGGACGTGGTTTTGGGGAAGTGGGAAATTATTGGACGGTTGGGTGGTGGTGCCAGTGCTCATTTTTGTTGGATGGCTATGTTGGCGTTATGATGGAATAACGGGTGGTAGGGCAGAAAATGGAGGTGGTACAAAATCATAGTTAGGACTGACGTATTATGCTTGCCCAACTCAAATACGCTCTTGATGCCACCCTCGCTTTTTTCTATCCTGAGGTCTGTCAAGTGTGCCTCGCGGAGCGCGCCACCCCGCAAGAGGGGTATCTATGCAACTCATGCGCATCCCAAGCCAGGCCCTTGAGACCGCCGCGCTGTGATGTCTGCGGTCGTCCCTTTGCGGGGAATATTTCAGGCACGTTCATTTGTGGGGATTGTCGGGAAACGCCGCCAAAGTTTGATTATGCACGGTCTGTGATGGTATTTGAAGGTCCGGTGCGCGAAGCCATCCACCAATGGAAATACCATCAGGCATTCTGGTTGGAGCGGCGATTGAACGCCTGGCTTTGCGAGGCGGCTGTGCCGGCTCTGCGGGCAGGCGACTGGCATGCCATCGTACCGGTGCCGTTGCACTCGGTCAAACAGCGCGAACGTGGATTTAACCAGGCGGAACGCCTGGCCAGGCAACTAAGTCTGGCCGTCGGTCTGCCATTGAACACCCGGGTCTTGAAACGGGTCAAACATACGTTGTCGCAAACACGGTTGACGCGCCATGAACGCGCAGCCAACCTCCGCGGTGCCTTTGCCGTGGCGGATGGTGAGCGCCTGACGGGTGCGCGACTTGTTTTGGTGGATGACGTAATGACCACCGGCGCCACCTTGGACGCAGCCGCCACCGCTTTGCGGCGGGCAGGAGCGGAGGCCGTCTGTGCGTGGACGCTGGCCCGGGGCATGTGAAGACGTTGTGACGAAATCAAAAACAACCAAAAGCATGGCCACCACCACCATCATCAAAAACCCGGCTCTGGCCGAGGCGGTGGCGCCCGCCGTCACCCCATTGGCGGCCAGCAGTGAAACCACCTTTATCCGCAAGCCCAAACTGGGCACGGGCCGCCATCGGAAAAAGGAAATCCCGGAGGGGTTGTGGACCAAGTGTCCCAAATGCTCCAACATGATTTATGACAAGGAGCTCGACAACAACCTGAAGGTCTGCCCCAAGTGCCAACACCACTTCCCCATCGGCGCGCGCGAACGCATCCATTCCTTGGTGGAAACCTGTTCTTTTGAGGAAATGGATGCCGACATGGTCAGCGTGGACATTCTCAAGTTCACCGGCGTTTCCTCCTACACCTCAAAGCTCGAGGCCAACATGAAAGATGGTGTGCTCAAAGATGCGGTGGTCACCGGCGTGGGCATGATTGGACCGCATCGGGTGGCGTTGGGCGTCATGGACTTTAATTTTCTCGGCGGGTCCATGGGTTCGGTGGTGGGGGAGAAACTCACCCGCTTGATTGAGACCGCCACCGACAGGGGCCTTCCGCTCATCATCTTTTCCACCAGCGGGGGTGCGCGCATGTACGAAGGCATGTTCAGCCTCATGCAAATGGCCAAAACCAGCGGTGCGTTGGCCTATCACGCCAAGAACCGTCTGCCTTACATCAGTGTGTTGACGCATCCCACCTATGCAGGCGTGATGGCCAGCTATGCCAGCCTGGGGGATTTGATCTTGGCGGAACCGGCGGCCATGATTGGTTTTGCCGGCCCGCGGGTCATCCGCGACACCACCCAGGCGGAGTTGCCGCCGGGATTCCAAACGGCGGAGTTCCTCCTTGAACACGGCTTGATTGACGCCATCATTCCGCGGCTGGAGATGAAGTCCCGCTTGATTTATTACCTGGACTTTTTTGCGGAAGGCCAGCGGCGGCTGGCGGCGCTGGGCTGATCCAACCACGCTCAACGGTTGAAGCGCGCACGCTGTCCTTTCAATCCATCCGGCCATGTTGGCCGCCTCTTTTGCAACCATCCTTTTTTGCATTTCCGCCATAGCGGCAACGCGCTCGGCGCGGCTGATGGGCGGGACGGAGGCCAACTTTTGGCGGCTCACACTTGCTTGTCTTTTTTTGGGGGTGTGGGCCTACGCAGCGGGCATCGGGGCGTCCGGCGCGGCCTTTCCACTGTTTTGGTTGAGCGGGTTGGTGGGTTTTGGGGTGGGGGATGTGGCTTTGTTTCAAGCCTTGCCGCGGCTGGGCTCCCGATTGACCAGCTTGTTGGTACATTGTTTGGCAGCCCCGATGGCGGCGGTGGCAGAATGGTGGTGGCTGGACACGCGGCTGACAGGCACGGAAGTCTTGCTGAGCGTTGTCATTCTGGGCGGCGTGGCCTTGGCACTGGCACCCGGAGAACGGTTGCATTTGCCCCGAAAAGTGTTTTGGGTGGGCTTGTTTGCCGGGGTGCTGGCGGCTTTTGGACAAGGCATGGGGGCGGTCATCAGTCGTCGCGCCTTCGCAGTAGCGGCTGAAGCCGGGGAATCCTTGGACGGCCTGAGTGCTGCGTTTCAACGGAGCTTGGGCGGGATGATGGTGGCGGCGGTGGCGTTGCTGGTGGTCAAACGCGAGCATCTGTGGGGCCGTTGGGATGAACCGCCCGGGGCAGGCTTCAGGCAGTGGCGTAACAAGTGGCAGGGCAGTTGGGGGTGGGTCTTGTTAAATGCGCTTACCGGTCCCTTTTTAGGGGTGGGCTGTTTTCAATGGGCCTTGAAGACGACTCCCTCCGGCATTGTCCTGCCCATTGTGGCCACCATGCCGGTGGTAATTATTCCGCTGTCGGTCTGGCTGGAGGGGGAAAAAATCAGCCGCCGCTCCGTTGCGGGCGGAATCGTGGCCGTGGCCGGTGTGGCCTTGATGGCTTGGTGGCGGAGCTCAACTTGACAGTCTTTCAACGCGTTCTATAGTTCCTACGCCATGTCTAGGTCAAATGAGGCGGACGACTCCGGCAGTACCGGCGCGGCCGCAAATTGGTTGTCATTAAAGGCTTTCACGTCCGCAGGCCGCGGTTTCTGGCGTGATGTTTCCGACCAGGATTGGAATGATTTCCGCTGGCAGCTCAAACATCGCATCACGACACTGCGGCAATTGGAACTATTGCTTCCCACGCTTACGCCCGAGGAGCGCGCGGGCGTGCAACTGGCCAACACCAAACTGGCGATGGCCATCACCCCCTATTTCTTCAATTTGATTGACCCTGCCGATGAGAACTGCCCCATCCGCCGCCAGGTCATCCCTCGGCTCGAAGAGACCCACACGGCTGCTTGGGAGATGACGGACCCTTGCGGGGAGGATTCCCATTCGCCAGTGCCCGGGTTGGTGCATCGTTATCCGGACCGGGTGTTGTTTTTGGTGACGGACCGTTGCGCGGCCTATTGCCGTTATTGCACCCGCTCCCGGCTCGTGAGCAATGCCACCGGTTACGATTTTCATCCCGAGTACGACCGCCAAATTGATTACATCCGCCGCCATCCCGAGGTGCGTGATGTCCTGCTCAGTGGCGGGGACCCCTTGTTGTTGAGCGATGAAAAACTCGAAGCTTTGTTGAGCCGGCTCCGGGAGATTCCGCATGTGGAATTTTTGCGGATAGGCACGCGCATCCCAATTTTCCTGCCGCAACGTATCACGCCCGCCCTCTGCGCCATGTTGCGGCAGTTCCATCCTTTGTTCATCAGCATCCATACCAATCACCCGAAGGAGCTCACGCTGGAGGCCCGCGAAGCTTTGGAGCGGCTGGCCGACGCGGGAATCCCATTGGGCAACCAGTCGGTGTTGCTGCGCGGCGTCAACGACAGCGTGCCCGTGATGAAGGCCCTGCTGCACAAGCTGCTGATGTGCCGCGTGCGGCCGTATTATTTGTATCAATGCGACTTGATTGCCGGCTCGGCACATTTGCGCACAAGTGTGCGCAAGGGTTTGGAAATCATGAACCAACTGCGCGGATTCACCACCGGTTATGCGGTGCCGCAGTATGTGATTGACGCGCCCGGGGGGGGCGGCAAGGTGCCCATCAATCCGGAGTACATCCTCAGCCACAACCACGAGCGCGTGGTCATCCGCAATTATGAGGGCAAGGTGTTTGAATACCCCGAAGTGCCCGATGTTGTACCCGTCGAGATCAAGGATTGATCCTGCGGAGCCGGTAGAACTGTTGTGTGCTGTTGGTGGCCCAAGGCAGAGTCAACGGGCCGTTGGTATGGACAAAGGAGAATAATTCCCGCCACTGGCGCAAATCGGTGCTGCCTTCCACCGCGTACGTGAGACCGGGATTGCCCGTCAGTTGAAGTTGCAATCCCGCCGGGGTGGAGGCGGGCTGCCCGCTGAACACCAACGGTTGGGGCAGGGTCAACCATGCCGGCGGGGTGATGAGTTCCGCTTCCGGGATGGTAATTTGCACGGCATAAACTCCTTGGGATGCGGCATTGAAATTGGAAAGGGTCAGAGTGGTGTTGGTCTCGCCAATAATCGGCTGACCGTTGAACAACCATTGCCGGGCCACCGCCACCATGGAGGTCACGCCAACCTGCAAGCTCACAGTGGCTCCTTCAGTCACCACCTGGCTTGCCGGGAAATTGGTCACCACGGCCACGAAAAACAGGCGGCTCGCCAGACCGCTGCTGGCAACATTGGTGACTGTAACGCGGTAGTAAGACGCGGCCTCGGCGGTGATGTTGGTCAGTTCGATTTGAGGCTCGTTCACCGTGACACCCAGGATGGTGCTGGGACCGCGTTGCCAGCGGTAGCCCAGCGGGGCGGTGCCGCTTGCTCCCACACGCAGGACAAGCGAAGAGCCCGTCAATGCAATTTGATTCGAGGGCTGCAGATAGAACGCAGGCTTGAACAGGATTTGCAGGCTCGCCGTTTGGCTGTCCATGGTGGTGAAATCGTCGGTAAGGCGGACAAAATATTGCCCCAAATGATTGCTGCCCACGTTGCTAAGCGTGAGCACGGCATTGGTGGCGTTGGTTAATACCTGCCCGTTTTGAAACCATTGATAGCGCAGCGTTCCCGTCCCTTGCGCAGAAATCGAAAAGGTAGCCGTTGTGCCGTTGGTCACCACCAGGCTGACCGGTTCCTGAAAGATGGTCAGAGGATAAAAGATGACGTTGGGGGCCCCCGGCGTGAGGGTGCTGGTGAAAAATATGCCGACCGCGCCGTTGGGATGCCGCGCCTGACCATACCCGGGTTGCGAAAGCAGAGTGTCTACACTGTCCAGAATCGAGAGGCTGGAACTGTAAAGGCGCAAAGTTTCTCCCACGGCAGCCAAAGCAAAAGATGCATGGTTCAAACCGCGATCGGTATTACCGTCCAAGATGACTTGCACAAAGCCTGTGGGGGCGATGAACGACAACGGCGGGAATTGATACCGCGTTTGACCGGCCACCGACGGATCATCAGTCAGGTAAAAACCGCTCATTTCCACCGGCAGCGTGGCCATGTTGTAAATTTCCACCCAGTCATCTTCATTGGTCAGGCTGTTGGCATACCATTCGTTGATGCGCAAGTTGCTGGCGGTCGCCAGACCCGCGGCTGCCGCGTTGGTGGCGCCCGGCGTGGGTGCGGATAACAGCCGCCACGCGCCCGCCATGCGTCCAATGCTTCGATCGCTGATTTGAAAACCAATATCCACGGCATCGGTAATGCGCCCATCTGCAGTGTACAAATAAACGCCGCCCCCTTCGGATTCGAGGCTGTGACCAGTGTTCAACCATCCGGTGGCGTTGGTGGAAGCGGGATGCAGTCCATCACACCACACCACCAAATAACCACGCGGTTCAATGCTCGTGCCCGCAGGAAAATACCAACGATTGGCGCCGGGTTTGTTGAGGCACAGGCTCATGCCCGCCAGAGAAACGGGAGATAGGTTGGTATTGTAGAGTTCAATCCAGTCGGCGTAATGACCGGCTGGGTTATTGGTAAAGGCCACGTTGCGGGCCATGATTTCGTTTAGCCATACTCCGCTGGCAACTGTGAGGTAATTGGAGAAGCCCGGGCTCTGGCTGGCAGTGAAATTCGCCAGCGTAGCCGATCCATCAGGCAGGCTGCCCCGTGAAACGTTTTGGGCTTGGGCCGGGTACAACACACGCTGGTGTTCAAAGCCCAATTCATCATAAAGCACAATCGCATTGCCGGTGGCCGGCAGTTTGAAGTTGAGATGTTGCGGGCCAGGATTTTCATCGGCCTGCAAGAGCAGGAATCCACCCGGCGCTACAAAGGCCGGGTACCGCAACCGATGAAGGTCGTTGCTGGTGCCAAGATAGATGCCTTGGACGGCCACGGGCAGGCTGCTGTGGCGGTTGTGCAATTCAATCCAATCGGGTTGGCCGGGCAGGCTGTTCGCCAGCCATTCATTAATCCAAAGGTTGGTGGTGGCCGCCGTGGCGGCAGCCTGGTTGGTGGCGCCGGGTGTCGGCACACACAAGGCCCATGATCCTCCTGTCGCACGGCCCAGGGTGTAATTGGGCAGTTGCTGACCAAAATCAATCGCGTCCCGCGTTTGCCCGGAGGCATCCTCCAGCAGCAACGTGTCGCCCCGCCGGCTCAAGGCAAAACCGGCATGTAATCCGGGAGCTGCAAAATTGGTGTCCATCCACAACACCATGTATTGACCGGCTTCAAGCCGTGTGCCGGCGGGAAAGGCAAACACATTCGTTCCTGCATCGCGCAAGCGCCAGCCTTCCAACAGCACCGGTTCACTGCTTCGGTTGAAAAGCTCCACCCAGTCGGGGAAAGTGCTGCCATTGGTCACCGCTCCGGCGTTGTCGGCCATCAACTCGTTGAGGATGACCGGCGACGGTGAAGGCTCAAGTGGCGGAGCCCCCGGTGTGCCGTTGGGAATAAGACTGGCGCGCCAGGAAACAGGCGAGCTGGGGTCCCCCGTCAAATCCACCAATTCAAGCGATGCCCCGCCCCCGGCTGCGGCCGCCGGCCAGCCATTGCGATTGTTATATGTGACGGAGTCCACCAGCTTGCCGTAGGAGTCCCGCAAATCCAGACGCTCGCCTTCATTACGAAGGCTTCCGCCAAACCACCCCGCCACAGGCACTGCGGGGTAACGGGTTTGAAAGTCGGACGGGCTTTGTGCGCTGGCGATGACCAGACGTTGGCCGGGGGCCAACCAAGTGTCGGGATTGAATTTGAACTCGATGCCTTCAAAGAACCAGTTGCCCACGTTGACCGCGGCGCCGCCGGCATTCAACAATTCAATGTACTCGTAAGCACCACCGCCCACCGGCTGATACATGATTTCACTAATGCGCACCTGGGTGCCAAGCTCGCCAACCTGAAAATCAGCCGCGGTCAGCGCGCTCCATTGCCCGCCCGCCAGTGCGCGTGCGCGCACCGGCAGGCTTTGAGTCAGCACCAGGGGCGCGGTGTAGAGCCGGGCATCGGGCGATATTTCACCGGTGAAGGGGACGCGGGGATCGGTGCCGTTGGTGGTGTAATAAATGGTCCCCGCCGTGGTGCTCATGCTGAGAAGATAATGGGGTGGCACTCGTCCGCCGTGCTGCCGGAAGACAGGGGCGTTGGTGTAGGCGGCCAAGCCGTACTCGGGGAAATGACTGAAAATGGCGGGGCGACGCTGTGGGACCCAGGTGTTGATGATGGTGGCGTCCATGCTGGGAATCACCCCCAACAATTCCTGCCGCATCCTTTGGTAATGGGCGACGACGTTGCTGTCCGTCAACGCGCCTTGGTTGAAGAAATGTTTTTGAATGCGATCGGCAAAAAGCAGGCGAAACTCGGGATTTTGAACCAGCGCTTGATACAGACGCGGAATTTCTTGCGTGCCGCTGACAAGCGCGTTGGTAAACGTGCTTTCGTTGACCGGCTGGCCAAAGGTCCCGAAGGCACCTTCGGCGTCCCAAATGTAAAAACGCCACAGGGCACCGGTGCGTCGTTCGCGTGCGGCCCGCCAATTGTTCTGCGGCCAGTCACGCATGGCACCGTAAATGTTGACCAGCAGGTAATCCACAAAATTGGTCAAATCCAACCACCGGGACGCGGCGAGATAATTGGCGTTATTGGTCATCCGCGTGCCGCTGATGAAGGAGCGCATCGCCTGGAAGTCCAGATTGTCCCCGTCAATCGGTTCGCTGCGCACGCCCACCACGTCCCACGCCTCTCCGCCAAGCCACGCTTTGAAGAAAGTATCATCCACACGCTCGGTGGGATTGTAATAGCCCTTGTACACACCATTGATGAACAAGTTGACAAATGTGCCGCGGACGTTCACCTGCCCCATGTCTATGGCCAGGCGGCGGATCAGTTCGTCCTTGATAAACGGATTGGACAAATCGTTTTTGCCGGCGCGAATGACCAGCCGGTCAAATGTTTGCACCGGTGAATCACCCATCAACGGATAAACCAGTTTGCCTTCGCCATAGTCGCCGCGGAAATACAGGCGATAACTGAATTTACTGGTGGTGGTGTAACGGGGGCGGATGTGGTCGCTGCCGTGCACGCGAATGCCGCAATCAATTTGAAAACCATCTCCGCCGTCGTAACGAATCAATTCCGCCGACACCGGCCGCTCCCACGCAATGCCATGATTGGTGGGGTTAAAGTAATCGCCGGGGTTGACGCCCTGCCAAACGCCGTTGACGTAGGTGCCGCCGTTGATACCGATGATGCCGGTGGGACCGGTCATGTTGTATTCGGCAGTGACGATGGACAGCGCCGGCAGCGAAGCCACGGCTGCGCTTTGGTTGACCAGATAGGTGTGGGTAACGACCTTGGAAGGAAGATGCCCCGGTTTGAAGGCCGCTGCGCGAATCATGCGGGTGCTCGTGATGGCGATTTTTCCGGTGTACACCTGTCCCACAACTTCGGTGGGCGGCTGACCGTCGGTCGTGTATCGGATGACCGCCCCAGGAGTTGGACAGGAGAGCTGCAAGTTGAACGATGCATTGTAAAAGCCGCGCCGGGCGCTGAACACCGGTTCGCTGACCACGCCGGTGGCGGTCAGTCCTGCATTGGCCTGGCCCGGAGTGGGCTGGAGGAAGTAGTGCCACTGGCCGTTGGTGTTCACTCCATAAGCAATGTCATTCCGTTGAGGCGGGAAGGCCGGAGCCACCTCGTGCACAATACCCCGCGGACTGTTGGCATCGTACAAACCCAGGTATTCCCCGTTTCCGGCAAGTTGGAAGTTGGTGTGCAGCCGATTGGTACTGCCGACGGTACGACGGTCCTTGCCGGAAGCCATCACAATCAAATATTCCCCGGGCCCAATCGTCACCGCTGGAAAAGTCCACTGTCCGGGCAGGGCCGGATCATCCGTCAAGGCCCAGCCCGTGAGGTTCACCCCATTGGTTCCGGCGTTGAAGAGTTCAATCCAGTCCTCCTGCTGGCCGTCTTCGTCCGTCAAACCGTTTTCATTGCTGGCGACAAATTCGTTGATGCGAATCTGCGGCGCCGGAGCATCGGGCTGCAACTCCACCGTCCATGAGCCACCGGCAAACCGGTTGGATATTTCAGAATAGTCTGTGATATTGTGCGCACCCCAGGAAAAGGTGACCGGCCCGGAAGCCGGCGCGGCAAATTGAAAGATGTAAGGTCCCGATCCCAAACCCGTGACGTTCGTGGCGGGCTGGCCATTGATGAGCAAATCTTGGGCGCGCACACCGGTCACCGGCTCGTTGAAGTGCACTTCCGCCTGCTCCAAACGCCGGACGACGGTGCCCGCTGGTGGATGGGTTCGCAGCAGTGCCGGCGGTGTGATGTCGCGAGTCACCGTAAGCGTGGCCACGGCGCTGGTCACGGCCCCAAAGGGATTGGATATGACGCAATGAAATTGGGCGCCGCTGTCCTCGCGCACGACCCGGAAGAACAGAAGTGTGGCTGTGATTTCACCATCCATCGCCACGCCGTTTTGATACCATTGATAACGCAGGGGCTCGTCGCCATTGGCCACCACGGTGAAGGAGGCCTGGCTGAATTCCTGCACGGTCAAATCCAACGGCTGCTGCAGGATGGTAGGCGGGTTGGTGGAGCGCACCCACGGCGCCAGATAAACGCCGGAGATGGGCCGGTTAAAAGTGCCGTCAGGCAATTGCCAGCCCACGGCAATATTGTCACCCCCCGTGCCCTCCACATGCAATACCTCCACGTAATAACGCTGACCGGCCACCAACGATACCGGCGCCGATTGTTGACCGGCTTCTTTGGTCCATTCACGGGAGCCGGTGTAATTTTGTACACCCGCCAGCAGGCGTTTGCCGGCCGGTAGATCATTGGTGCTCAGAAATAATTGACTCGCGTTGTCGCTTGCTATCCAAAAGGTGTAATTGCCGGTTTGCGGGGGAATCAGGTAACCGCGGATGCGTGTCCCGTAGCGCTCCGCAATGTTGACCGGTCCTTCAAAAATGTTGATGTACGAAAACTCCGCCGGTGCCGATGGATAGTCGGGATGGCTGGTCAAATCGCCAATGCTGTTCCCCTCCACGCCATACCAAACTTCGCGAAGAAGAGATTGAGCGGAAACCGACACCGCCATGGTTATTGCACATACCAACGCCACACATTGGTAACCAAACCGTTGCCACGCGACTAAAATACACATGTTCGCCACAGGGAATTATGGGTTCCCCTGTAATTTAGAGGACAGTCACCTCTTTGACAATGCTCTCGTGAAAATAGGCCAAAAAAAGAGCAGCCGGTGAGGGCTGCTCTGATGGGTCAAAAGGGGGGGAGCCTGGGTTTAAGGCTCGGTCCGCAGGCGGTAGAACTTCCGGGCCACGTCCGTCGGCAGACTGAGTTGTACCTGATCGTTGACCACCGTAGGACTTGCATTGACGCGCGTCCAGTTGGGATGCGCCAAGTCATCGGTCGCCTCCAAATAAACCCCGCTCAACGACGCAGGCCAACTGAAGGTCAACACACCATTTTGCGCAGCTGGCCGAATCTCCGGCGTCGGCAACGCCACCGCCAATGTGCGCCCGCTCCACGTCGTGGCGGTTATCGGCTGGGCCTGAACATCAGCCACCTCCCGCACCACCGGCTGGCTGGCAAAATTCAAGGTCACCGGTCCGCGGACCTCAGGCTTCACCGCAAAGGTCACCAACACCACCTCCTGCTTGCCGGCGCCGTAACTCTGCCCCGCCTGCAGCGTCAAGGCAAAGCCCACACGCCCCTGACCCGCCTGCGCCGTGTTCATGTTCAACACCGCCGAAGCCCCGGCAGGCGCCACAGCCTGCGCATGGACGAAGGTCAGTTGGTCGGGATTGAATTGGAGACTGAAGGTCAGCGCGCTCTCCCCACCGCTGCCGTGCAACACCACCGGCAGGGTAACCTCTTTGCCCACCACCAGCGTCGCCTCCGACACGCTGACTGTGCACGCGTTGCCGCTGGCCGCTTTGCTGTTGAGACTCTGCCGGACCAACCCCGGCGGCGGCTCCTCCGGAATGTAATCAGTGGGACCGCTCAGGATGGACAAGGAATCCAGCCCCGCGGCGTACCGGCCCGCCTGCACCCAGTCGGAGGCGCTCAAAACACCGTTGCCACCCTCGCTGCGCGGAGCGCAGTCGGCCCGTTGGAATTCCGTGCCGGCCGCCGGCGTGTCCAAGGCCGCCACAAACCGGCCCACCTGCACCCAGTCAATGACGGTCAACTGGCGGTCGGGCGTGCCCCGCGGTGCCACGTCGCCTTCATACTCGGTGGGCAGAAGATTCACCGTGCCGTTTTGATACTGGGCGGGCAACACCTGCGCCTGGGCATTGGCCACTTGTTGCGCCAACGGTGAACCGCCGAAGGCCAGGGTGGTGGAAATCGGCACGGTGCGGAAGCTCGCTCGGAAGGTCAACCGCGCCACCTCTTGAGCGCCGGCGGCAAAGGTGGCCTCGGCCGGCAGGCTGATGGCCAGCCCAATGCGACCGCTGGCCAACTGGGTCAAATTGGTCAGGAAGGTGGCGTTGGTGAGGCTGGCGCCGGGTTCGACGCCCTCAAAGGACAAACGGGACGGGCTGAAGCTGATGCTAAACTGCATGGCGTTTTCGGTGCCGTTGGCGATTAACAGCACAGGCACAGTGAACACCGAGCCGCCCATGACCGCGGCGCTTTGGACGATGAGCCTCGGATCGGGCAACCGGACGGTGAGATTGGCCACGGCACTGGTGGCGGCGCCATAATCATTGGTGACCACCACCTGGTAAGCGCCCGCTTGGGCCAACGTGACCGACGAGAGCAAAAGCGAAGGCTCGGTGGCCCCTTCCAAAGGTGCCCCGTTGAAATACCACTGATACGCCAACGGCGGCGTGCCGCTGGCACGAACGGTGAACTCAACATTTTCCCCGCGCAGGACGGAGCGTGAAACCGGCTCGGCGGTGATGGACGGCGGCATGATCTGCACAGTGACATTCGCCACCACACCCGTCACCACTCCAAAGGCATTGCTCACTATCACCGAATATGCGCCTGCGTCGGCGAATGTGGCAGCGGAAATCGAATATTCGGCGCCGGTTGGTTCAGTGGTGAGGTTGGTGCCGTTCAAGAGCCACCAAACGCTCAAGGGTTTTGAGCCTCTGAGCTCGGCCGCCAAACGCAAGGGACTCCCCAGAGGCACAATCAACTCCTGAGGCGTGCTAATGACTGACGGCGGGATTTCCGGTGGGCATTTGCCTTGACTGCCTGCCAGGTAAATGAGGCGCACCTCGTTGCTGGATAACGCACGATTGTAGAGGGCGAATTCATCCATCCTGCCATTGAACCCATAATAACCATGTCGGGAACCGAGATGAATAGGCAGGTCAGTTCGCGCGGGTGTTGTATCAAAATTCTTGGATGCAACACTTTGGCCATTAACATATAAAACAGCCTTTCCCGACGGTTGATCATACGTCAAAGCGATGTGCGTCCATTGAGTGGACTGTATGAGCCCTGCGGGACCTGTAATGATTCTGTCACTATAAAACCCCGACGATGTTTTTAGATTGGCATATAGCATGCCGGGAATGCTGGCGCTGCCATTCATGTTCAACCATATATGAAGCCCATAATTGTAAGGGCTTGAAAATTCAAACAGGGCCTGTTGATTGAGCGTATCTCTGGGGTAAATCCAACCTTCCACGGTTAAACTCTGAACGTTCAGCTCTGGTGAGGCAGGGACCGTCACAACTGAATTACTACCCGGTAAGTCAAACGCCTTGCCGACGATGCCATCGGCATAACCAACATTGGTGGAGCTGGTTCCATGATGGGAATTCCAAATATCTTCTGCATTCTCTTCACCGCTCCACCATGCAATTAAGTTCGTGTGGATTCGTGCGCAAGTAGGTTCGTAAAGACTTAGATTTGCAATGATTGCGGACGTTGTACCGTATTGGTTGGAAGCGAATAGGGAATACGTTCCCGCTTTTGCCGATGAAAAATTTTCCACGGACAAGGTCAAGGCGTTTGCATTGGCAATGTTGGTTCCGTTAAAGAGCCATTGAAGATAAATGGGTGAGGACCCTGAAACTAATGCTTCCAGTTGGAGATTATCGCCGGGAAGCACGCTCAAATTAGTTGGGGTATTCAGAATTTGAGGAGGCAAGCCATCCAAGCATTTCCCCCCAGACCCGGCTCTAAAAATAGACCGAATCTCCTGGTCACTTAAAGCCCTGTTGAGACCTCTGAAAAACGCTTTTGAATGACCGTTGTCGTCTCTGTTTTGTCTTTTGGTGCTCCAATCGGGGCTATACAACCGGTTTCAAGGGTTGTTCACCCCTCTGTTAGGCTGCCCGGCGGTCTCCGGTGGGCTGTTTTTTGCCCACTCGGACACACCGCTTCAAGCAGCCACCACTTTCACCAGCCGTATCAAGTTCCAACAGATGCTCTTGAACTCCAACTCCAACCGGTTGGGGTCCAACCCCTGGTACCGCCCTCGCCGATACCCAGCCCATTGCTTCATCCACCCAAACACACCCTCCACCCGCGCCCGAAGCCGCCCCAACACCAAGTTCCACGCTCGCACCCCTGTGCGCAGCTTGCGCCCGCGCCTCCCACGCTCCATAATCCCGTTGGCCACCCCGTGCTCCGCACACCACTCACAGTGCTCCCGGCTCCAATACGCCTTGTCGGCCACCACCATCTGTTCGTCCCCCTGCACCAACTCCTTGAACTCTTGGCTGTCGTGCACATGCGCCCCCGTCAACCTCACCCGCCGTATCATCGTGTGCGTCTGATCCACCGCCACATGCGCCTTGTACCCGTAGT